>ULSR01053611.1_pt1 | contig 71591 bp, 50 predicted proteins | sample 1956861 | NCBI WGS metagenome assembly ULSR01 (sample SAMEA4835713, study PRJEB28245) | human gut metagenome | biome: gut microbiome; material: fecal sample | place: Denmark | collected 2008 | reverse complement strand
TCACGACGCTCCTGACTTTCGTAACTTACCTTTCTAATCATAGTTATGTTTCTCCTTATTATTCTTTACGTGGATCAATCGCTTTAACAACACCCTGCTCGGCAGTGGTACGACCGTAGCTGCCCGTGAACTTCTTCACAGCCTCGTTGGCGTCCATACCGTTCTTGATGGCCTCCATCATCTTGCCGAGGTGAACATACTCGTAGCCGCAGACCTGATTGTCCTTGTCGAGGAACTGGCGTGTGATGTAGCCCTCGGTCAGCTCCAAGTAGCGCGTACCCTTAGCCACCGTGCCATAGAGTGTACCCGTCTGTGAACGGAGACCCTTACCCAGGTCCTCAAGACCGGCGCCGATGGTCAGACCGCCCTCAGAGAAAGCGCTCTGCGTGCGTCCATAGACAATCTGGAGGAAGAGCTCGCGCATAGCCGTGTTGATGGCGTCGCAGACGAGGTCGGTGTTCAGCGCCTCAAGGATCGTCTTACCCGGAAGAATCTCGGATGCCATGGCGGCAGAGTGGGTCATACCCGTGCAACCGATGGTCTCCACGAGCGCCTCCTGGATGATGCCGTCCTTCACGTTGAGAGACAGCTTGCAGGCTCCCTGCTGGGGAGCGCACCATCCCACACCGTGGGTGTAACCCGAAATATCAGCGATCTCCTTGGCATAAACCCACTTTCCCTCCTCAGGAATGGGAGCAGGTCCATGGTTGGGGCCTTTGGCCACAACGCACATGTTCTTTACTTCCGATGAATAAATCATAATAGAATTATTAATGTTTTGTATTGATAATATTTATACCGTTCACTTATCAAAAGACAGGCTGTTATCTTGTTGATGTTACCCTGTGAAAGGACCAACGCAACGCCGTGTCCATATTCGCGTACAAAGGTATAAAAAATAATTGATTCCTATACTCAATAATGGGGATTTTATTTCCCCAAGGGCTCTTTTTTGACTAAAAAATGCTAACTTTGTACACAGGTTGCGCCACTCTTGCCCGATGTGGCGAAATCAGAACACTTACACAGCGAAGGCCAGGCAGCTTCATCCGCCCCAAGGCCCCACTTCATAAGACGATACAAAATGAAAAATCATATTGGCAGGACGCTGCTGGTCCTCATACTATTTATCCATTCGCTTACGTCGCTGGCCTCCAGCCAAAGTAAGTACACACCCCTCATTCGCCAAGTGAGAGGATGGCCGTCGGAAAAAATTCTCTCCAAGGGCGACCAGTTCTTGCAAAACAAGAAGGAGGACAAAGCCTTGGTGATGTACATGCTTGTCTGCTCCCGTACCAACGATCGCATGACCGACGAGGAACTGACCGACTGTTCGCTCGCCAACCTCAAGGTGGGCGACATCTTTTACGCCCGCGGCAACTATATCAACGCCCTGGAAAACTACCAGGAGGGTCTGAAACTCAGCGAGACTTCTGCCTCCAAGGCCCACTTGCCTTTGATCTACAAGAACATCGGTAACGTCTATTGTATGTTCAAGGACTATGGCAAAGGCTTCGATTATTACAAGAAAGCCTATCAGATCCGTCCGAAGAACGACAACGAACTCACGTTCAGGATCCTGGCCAACCTCTTTGGCGTATGCATCAACCGCAAAGACCTCGAAGGCGCAAAGAAATACCGCCAGCTCTTGTTTGCCACCCCTCGCCCCAACCTTCCCATCGACCAGTTCTTTCTCTCGTTCTCCACCGCCTTGATGGCCTCACAAGAGGCACGCTACGCCGAGTCTAACAAGATTCTGGTCAACCTCGCCGATTTCTGCACCCGAAACAAACTGCCCCCTACCTATATCTGCTCAGCCTACGCCGAACTCTACTCCAACTACCAAAACTTAGGCGACATAGACCAGGCCAAGCACTATATCAGCCTCTGCATCGATCATGCGGAGCGAGAGAAGATGCTCCACTACATCCCCGAGACCCTGCGCGACATGGCCCAGATACAGCGCAAGACGGGCAATGCCACGCTCGCTCAGCAGTATGAGAGGCAATACCTCAGTCTCATGGACTCCATCTACAACTCGCAGCGGTTCAACGTCGTGAAGAACCAGCAGTTCATGTACGAAGTCGATAAGACCGACAAGGAGATCACGCGCCTCCACCAAGAGGAAGAGATACACCGCCAAAACGCCCGCCTCTACCAGTTGCTCTTCCTCGTGAGCATCCTCGCCATAGTCCTTGTCTCCATGCTCCTCTTCTATGTAGTGCGCCAAAAACGTGATTTGGAGGCCAGCTACCGCAAACTCTACGACATCAACCGCAGTCACGTGGAGACGGGAGAGAAGAAAGCCCCACGCGCCACCAACCTTCTCAAGGAAGACCAAAAACAGCTGCTGCTCGACGGCATACGGAGAGTGATGGAGGAGACCGACGAATACTGCCAGCCAGAGTTCACCGTCGCTACCCTCGCCAAACTCATCGACTCCAACGAGCGCTACGTCTCCATGGTCGTCAACGACCACTTCGGCAAGTCGTTCACCGAGGTGCTCAACGACTACCGTATCAAGAAGGCCTGCGAGCGTCTGACAACCAATAATGCAAAGTATGCGCAGCTCACCATTGCCGCCATCGGACAGAGCGTCGGCTACAAATCGCAGACCACTTTCGTCAAGCAGTTTCGCAAGTGTACGGGCCTCACCCCCTCCGTCTATCAGAAGTTTGTCGCCGAGGACCGACGCAACAAAGAAACGGGAGCATAACTTTCTCCCGCTTCTTCGTTTTAGTCACCTAAATCTACCATTTTTGCCGATTCCATCGAAAAATCGGTTTATTTTGTACAAAAGCCTGATCTTTTTTACGCTTTAAAATCGTGTCATTTTAGGTCGTTCCTCTCCATTTTCGTGAAAGTGGAGAAGGGCGATTTGCGCCCTATTGGCCTATTGCTTACTTTTGCAGCGTCAATTCATCAACCAATACATCGCCTGCCGGTGGGATTCATTTAGCATGCAAGTAGTTCCACTGGTGGGTTTTTAAAAAACTTATGCAAAACAAAAACCCATTCATGGCCATTGGAGTAGCAGCATCGGTATTATTGCTGCCGCTCAACGCTAAAGCCCAGAAAACTCCATCAGGGCTTAAAGATAGTAATCCTCCTACCGAACTCCGGGTCTCTAAGAAGATGACGCCCGCGGAGCGCCAGGCAAAGATGAACGAACACATCGCCAAGCACCCGTTATTGCACAAGAGACTCGTGCCTCAGATGGCGAAGAGAGACAGCCTCGTGCGTCTCAACCGCAACATCGAGGCCGGCATCAAGACAAAGCAGACTCCCCAAGTTCCTATATTAAGAGCCAAAGACGCAAAGCCCATGACTTTTTGGGGGAATGTGCTCTATGATGCCACTTGGGGTGCCGAGACTCCCGAGTATGGTATATACACCTTCGGCACCGAAGCTCCCATCTCCGTCAAGAAGCAGTTCCAGGATGAATTCTTCCGTGCCACGGGTGCGGGCGCATGGATTGAGGACAACCTCTACTTCGTCATGTACCAAAACTTCTGGGGCACCGATATGATCTACTTCTACCATTATGATACCAACACCTGGGAGAAGAAGGTCGAAAAACGAATCGAGGACTACTCCCTCATCGCTTGTGAGACAGCCGTCGCTGCCGACGGCACGGTCTATGGCTGCTTCCTCGATGGCAATGGTTCGAACAACGAGTTGGGTATAGCCGACTACGAGAACATCACCCGCTCCACCATTGGCCGCCTGCGCCATAGCTATGTAGCCATGGGTATTACCAGCGACAACATTCTCTATGGTATTGCCGAGGACGGCAACCTCTATAAGATCGACACCTCCACCGCCGAAGAAATTCTGGTAGGCCCCACGGGCAAACAACTGAAGAAGGCTGATGACAGTTTCTACTACCAAAGTGGTGAGATCGACCAGACTACCAACACGTTCTATTGGGATTGCGTGGATAGCAATCAGAAATCCACTCTCTATACTGTCGATCTCGCAACAGGTCAGCTGACGGAGATCGGCGACTTTGCCAACAACAATATCATATCCCTTCTTACTATTCCCAAGGCAAAAGCTGCCGACGGCGCACCTGCCGCCATCGACCAAATGCATTTCGACTTTGTGGACGGATCGCTTTCGGGCCACATCCAGTTTACCGCACCCAACAAGAACTTCGCTGGTGGCAACCTGACCGACTCCAAACTTACCTACACCATTCTCAACGACAAGGAAGAGATAGCCAAGGGCGGGACCAAGCCGGGTGCTGCTGTCTCCCAACCTGTCACGCTCAACAAGGGCTACAACACCATCACCATCATTGTCAGCAACGGCGAAGGCCCCAGTCCTAAGTTTGCAAGCCGCTACTATGCTGGCTTCGACACCCCGAAACCCGTCGTCAACGCCCACACCTCGGTAGATACCAATACGGGCAAGGCTACCGTCACATGGGAAGCTCCTGCAGGCGACCAGAACGAGGGCTACGTCGGTGAACTCACCTACGACATCAAGCGCTACCCTGAGGGCAAGGTCATCAAGACCGGCCATGTGGGCACTATGTTTGAGGATACACTCCCCGAGGGTGAGACTGCCGTCTATGGCTACGGTATCACGCCAAACAACCACGGCACGATGGGTGAGGAGATGGTCAGCAACTACGTTTCCTACGGCGCTCCTATCACACCGCCCTTCGCCAATGGTTTTGAGTCGGAAGCCGATTTGGCCTACTTCAAAGTGATCGACGCCGACAATGACGGTATCACTTGGGGCATAGAGGAACCTGGAATGTTCAACGACAATGACGGCTACGCCAGAATACTGCGCGGAGAGGAGAAACATTCCTTCGACGACTGGTTAGTCTCTCCAGCCCTCCACGTCAAAGCCAACCATCAGTATAAGATTTCCTTCCGTCTTTCAGGAAGATATAAGTACTATGAGGAGCAATTTGAGGTGAAGTATGGCACTGCACCTACCCCAGAGGCAATGACCAAGACCCTGATGCCCCAAACTATGATCAAGCGTTCCGACTTCGAGGCCGTCACCCTCACTTTGGACGCCGACAAGGACGAGACCATCTATCTCGGCTTCCATGCCCTTTCCGTGAAACCCGAGGCTATGGGTGTCAAGATTGACGATGTTGTAATGACTGCAGGAGTAGATTTCTTCGCTCCCGACCAGGTGACAGGTCTTGAAGCCGAGGCCGACCCACAGGGCGCACTCTCCACCCAAATCACGTTCACCGCTCCTACGAAGCGTCTCAACGGCGAAACCTTAGACAAAATCACGGGCTTCCAGCTCCGCCGCACGGGCCAGGTGGTTGCCGAGATTCCTGCTGCTGCTCCGGGCAGCAAGGTGACCTTCACAGACAACACCGCCACCAATGGCATCAACGTCTATAGCGTGGCTGCTGTCAACGACAAGGGCGCCAGTTTCTATTGTACCCCCGTCGCCATCTATGTGGGAGAGGACGCTCCCGTCACTCCCGTCAAAAAGAACACGGAAACCCGAGACAACTCCATCCGCTTCAATTGGGAAGCACCCGCAAGAGGTCGCTTGGGTGGCTATCTCAACCCCGAGAAGATCACTTACACCCTCGCCGAGTCGGATGGAGCCGACTTCAAGCCCACTTACACCCCAGTCGGCGAGACCACAGGCAAGACCTTCTTTGACTACGCCGTCAATCCCAACGACGGAGCAGAGCAGACCGTGAAGACACTCTTTGTCAAAGCAAAGAATTCGTATGGCGAAAGTTCCTACGTCCCATTGCCTTCTTACATCCAGGGCAAACCTTACGAGATTCCGTTCTTTGCCAGCGTCAAGAACTATAAGTTTTATGGCATCTTGTGGTCCTCCTGGGGCACCGGCAAGTCCGACTTCGAGCTCTCTACCAATTCTGTCGATAACGACGGCGGTAGCTTCTACATCGTGTCAAAAAACAAGGAGGACATCGCCTACCTCGGCTCGGGCAAGATCCGTTTGGGTGGCGTTGATGCTCCCAAACTGATGTTCCATCACAAGGCCGCCGAGGGCAGCAACGCCAAGATCACCGTCGAGGTGGAGACTCCCGACGGCGTGAGCCATGTGGCTGGCGTGATCGACTATGCCAACCTCGAGGCAGACCAATGGCACGCCTCTGGCATCGATCTCAGCCCGTGGGCCAATGAGCCCTTCATCACCTTCGACTTCGCCGTCCAGGCCGAAGCCTACAAGGACCTCTACATCGACCGCCTCTTCATCCGCGACACGCAGACCGACGACCTCAATGCTGAGATCGAGGCTCCCGAGACAGTGCTCAAGGGTGGCAAGGCCAAGGTGAGCGTACGCGTGAACAACTTTGGCGAGAACGCTGCCAATAACTACAAGGTGAAACTCTATGCCAACGATGAGCTCGTCGAGACCAAGAAGATGACCGAGACGCTGGGTGCCTACGACTTCACCGACGTGGTCTTCGATTTCCAGAGCAATAAACTCGACCAAAACGAGGCTGTGGAACTGAAGGCCGAGGTGGAATACGCCTACGACCTCAACGAGGACGACAACGTCGTCTCCACCAACGTCAAGTACCTCACGAGCGAGAAACCGAAGCCCGAGAGCGCCGAGGCCGTCCTTACCGAGGAGGGCGTGAGCCTCACATGGACGCCTGTCAGCACGGACACCGAGACCAAGACTGAGAGCTTCGAGAACGCTACGTCATGGAGTCAGGACAACTTTGGCGACTTCACCTCTGAGGCTGTCAATGCCGGCACGACGGGTGGCGTCTTCGAGAAGTATAAGTTCCCGAACCAGGGTTCCAACTACGGATTCATGCTCTTCGACCCAGCCAACGGCTGGCTCACGGAGACACAACTCGAGCAGGTGCCCGACTTCAAGGCCCACAACGGCGATAAGTACCTGGCCGCTCTCTACCGTGTGAACGGGGAAGGCTATGACGTATCGCAGAACAACTGGCTCTACAGCCCCGCACTCTCCGGCGACGAGCAGGAAATCACGTTCTGGGTGAAGAACTACAATGATGGTCAAACCATTCATGAGGAGAACTTCAGTGTGCTTTACTCCACCACCGACGACAAGCGCGAGTCGTTCGTCAAGTTGGGCGAGACCTATAGCATCACCAGTGGCGCATGGGAGCAGATCAAGGTTGAGTTGCCAGCAGGCACCAAGTACTTTGCCATCAACCACAACACGCCGACGTGGAACAACCCGTTCTTCTTCATGATCGACGACATCACCTACAGTTGTGGCGCAGGCGAGGTGAAGGGCTACAATATCTATCGCGATGGCCAGTTGATCGGCAACGTTGAGGCCAACGTGCGCAGCTTCATCGACAAGCAGATCCTGCAGGATGCCGACAAGCACCTCTACGGTGTGACCGCCGTCTATGCCGCTGAGGAATCGGAGGCCACCCTTACTCATACAGTGACCGGTATCAACGGCCTCACACTCGGCGGATCTGCCTTTGATGTCTATTCTCCTGACGGCATCCGCGTGGCCAAGGGCGTGAAGAACCTCAAGTCGCTGAAGAAGGGTGTCTATATCGTCAACGGCCAAAAGGTCGTCGTGAAGTAAGACTCAAGTTTTCTATCATTCATTTCATCACGAGAGGGGTCCTGCGAACTGCTGCCCAGCAAGCGACAGACGTTTGCAGGACCCCACCTCAAAACTTAAAGAAAAATCGATTATGCGCAACAAGAGAACTCTTTGGACTTGTTCGCTCCTGTGCCTGGCCTCGATCCTGCCATACACGATTCTCGCAAAACCCCGCAGTCAGCAGCAGAAATGGCAGGCTGCCGCCACCGCCCTGGAGAAAGGCGCCCTCCCGGGCAAAATGAAAGCCCCAGGCGCACCCATGAAGCAACTCGTGGCCAACGAGGAGTACACCATCTACGGCTACGACCATGGCGGATTTGCCGTGATCGCCAACAACGATCTGCTGCCCGCCGTACTCGGCTATTCCGACACCTGCTACGACGAGAAGACGCAGAACGAGAATTTCCGCTGGTGGCTCTCCGCCATCAGTGAGGTCGCCCAGGCCAAGGTGAAGGCAGGCAAGGCCGCCTCCCGCGTGGCCCGCCCCAGCGCTGCCAACTTCCCCGATGCCGTGCCCATGCTACTCACCACCAAGTGGGGACAGGAAGCGCCGTTCAACAACCTCTGCCCCATTGCCACCGACGGCACGGGCCGATGTCTCACGGGTTGTGCCGCCACCTCTACCGCCCAGGTGCTCTACCATCACAAGGGCCCCAAGCATGGCATGGGCAGCAGCACCATCTACTACCCCTACGGGATGACCTCGGGTGTAGCCATCAGCGTAGATTTTGAAAAGAGTATCTATGATTGGAGCAACATGATCGACGTTTACGACGCAGGCTACACTCCCGAGGAGGGCGATGCCGTGGCCATGCTGATGAGAGACCTCGGTGTGGCTGCCGACATGGATTACGGTTCTACGGCCCAGGGAGGAAGTGGTGCACTCCACGAGAACCTCGCCCGCGGTCTCCAGCGCTACTACGGCCTGACCGACGTGCAGTACCTGGAGCGTGAGGACTATACCACGCAGGGCTGGATGAATATCATCTACGAGCAACTGAGCAAAGACCAGCCCATCGTCTATGGTGGCTTCACCCGTCAGCGCGAAGGCCACTCCTTCGTCATCGATGGCTACGACGCCGAGGGGCTCGTCCACGTCAACTGGGGATGGTGTGGCGACCAGGACGGCTACTACGAGATAGCTATCCTCGACCCAGTGGGCTATAAGTTCTCCGAGATGCAGGAGGCCGTCATCAATATCACACCCGAGCCCGCCATTAGCCGCGTCTCCGGCGAGGTGAAAGTCTCCATTCCGGGCCAGCTCCGATCCTTGGTCAGCGAGGAGTCATTCTTCAGCTACGACACGCTACGAGTACAGGGCTGTATCAATGCCACCGACCTCCGCACACTCCGCGAGATGGCGGGCATTGACGAAAATGGCAACCGCACCCACGGACAGATGCGTATGCTCGACCTGAGCGACGCCCAGATTGTGGCCGGCGACGACTACTATCTCATCGACAAGGGACAGAAGCTCACCATCACTCAGGACAATACCCTGCCCGACAAGCTGTTCTACGGTTGCTCCATGGAGGAGATCCACTTCCCCGCCACGGGCATCCGCCACTTCGGCAAGGGCGTCTGGGCCTATTGCAACAAGCTTTCCACTGTCCACCTCACCCCTACCGCCGATGCCGACTTCACTGTCGAGGGCAGCATGGTCTATGACAAGGACAAGACCACACTTTTGGCCGTTATCCCGCTGACGCGCGAAGACCTCCAGGTCTCCGACGGCGTGACCACCATCGCCGACTACGCCTTTGCTGGCTGCAGCATGGTGCGCAAGATCGCCCTCGGCCACGATGTGAAGCAGATCGGCAAGGAAGCCTTCGGCTATTGCTGGTCGATGGAGGAGCTCAAGGTGCGACCCAAGGAGATTCCGCAGTTGGGCATGGATGTCTTCGCTGGCGCCAACACCGAGACCTGTCGCCTCGCCGTGCGAGCAGGCAGCAAGACGCGCTACAGCTCGCTGGCACAGTGGAAGGACTTCTCCAGCATCGTGGAGTTTGGCACTACCGTCAAAGCCCGCAACCTTTCCCGCCTCTATGGTGAGGAGAATCCCGAGTTGACCTTCACCATCAACGGCACGAAGGTGGATGGTACACCTCAGCTGACCTGCGAGGCCGACCACACCTCCGGCGTGGGCCGCTACAAGATCAAGATCAGCCGCGGCACCATCACCGACGAGGACACGGAGTTTGAAGATGGCTACCTCATCATCAAGCCTGCTCCCCTGGAGGTCATCGCCGAGGACGCCACGCGCTGTGAGGGTGAGGCCAACCCCGTCTTTACCATCCGCTACGAGGGTTTCAGAAACGACGACAACGAGAGCGCGATCAGCGAAAAGCCGCAGGCCACCTGCTCTGCCGACCTCTCCTCACCCGAGGGTGTCTATGAGATCGTGGTGGAAGGTGGCGACGCCGACAACTACGAGTTCTCCTACACCAACGGAAAACTGACCATCACGCCCTCCACGGCCATCGAGTCCGTCTCTGCCGAGACCCTCTTCAATGGCAAGGCCTTCGATATTTTCTCCCTCACAGGACAACAGGTGCGCAAGAACGCCCATACCCTCAAGGGACTTCCCGCCGGCATCTATGTCGTCGGTGGCAAGAAGGTCGTGGTGAGATAAGATCACCAATGGCTTAGACCCGTTTGAGCTTCACACCAAGACTTCCACATCCAAGATCCGCCAGTCGGTTTCCCATCGAGGAGGCCCACTGGCGGACCTTCGTTTTCCATTGAGCAGCATACTCCACCCTTCATCTTGCCCTCACCCTTAGGAACGTACCATCCTTTCTTCGACAGCAAGTCAGCTCCAGGTAGAAACAGCGGCTTCTATCTTGGGCATCCTTCCTCCACGCTTCCACCAAATATCGTCCTCGCTTCTTCCTCCCTTCCTCCAAGGATCGGTTACATATCGTTTCCGTATAGTTTCCGTATTGTTTCCGCTTCTGGAAGCGAGAACGATAGGAGAACGATAGGAGGATGATACGGGATTGATACGGGATTGATACGGGATTGATACGGGATCGATACGAGACCGATACGAGACCGATATTATCCGACCACCAGTTGGGGAGGTTGATAAAAAGTTTAAGTTTTTCATCGACAATTACCCGAATTATATTTTACATTTTAACATTTTACTCCGCTCCGCTTCTCATCCAAAGATGACTGAGACCTCAATAGTCATGGCGAAGCTACTATACAAAGATAACCTTCCGCTCAGCCGAAACCAAGTCGATTAGCATGAATTAACGGACTATTAACTAATTCTCCGTATCCATTTAACAAAGTCAGTAGCAGTACCAAAAGCCCTTATCACTACACTTCCCCATACTCTTACCGGTATTTTAACCCCATTCAAGTCGCTACTACCCACTGCAGTTTGCAGCCATAATCCGTAATTTCGGATGATTTACAACGGTAAATATACACAACAAACAAGGCTGACCTCCCATTACGAGTTTCATGATGATTTCGAGACTTTCAAGAAAGGCATATATAAGGTAAAGGACTACTAGTTTGCATTTCTTTCCGATTTCTCTGTCCCTTACGACAACAATGCGAGCGAGAGAGGCATTCGAAAAATAAAGGTCAAGCAAAAAGTAAGCGGTTGCTTCAGAACAGATGATGGAGCAGACATCTTTGCAAAGATTCATTCCATAGCCGAAACTGCCAAGAAAAACGGAATTTCAAAATTCGAAGCCATACTTGCCATTATGTAATGGCAATCAAAGCCTCGTACCCTAAAATCACTTTTTAGAGGGGTACTGGGTAGTTACGAATTCACGCAGTGATGTTAAAATACCTAAATTTAGGGATTGTGCATTCTTTGGAAAAGAGATAACTTTGCACCCAAAAAAGACAACCTTATGAAATTCGATTTTATAAATTATAAAAAAAGAAGAACAGACTGTGTTCTTTTACTAATCTTTCTTTATTCCTTGTTCAGTCTATCTGCTATGGCTCAACGGGTTTTGTCTGGGAGTATCAGAAGCATTCAGGATAAATCTCCCTTAATAGGTGTAACTATACAAATAGAGCATACTTCAATCGGGACAACTACAGATGAACAGGGAAATTATGTATTAAAGAATATTCCTATAGGTAAGTCAACTATAGTATTTTCGTGCGTTGGTTTGAAAAGAACAACCAAGACTGTATTCTTTTCAGAATCAGAGAACAAAACTTTAGATGTCCTTATGGAAGATGCAAATATGCAACTGGACGGTGTGGAGGTTGTAGGCATCGGCGAAAGGTATGAGATACGAGAAGTTAAGCAACAGGGTGTTCCTGTTACGGTAATAGATGGCAAAACGTTGGCAGGGCGGGGTACCTCTATAAGTGAGGTGCTCAACCATCAAACCGGCGTAAAACTCAGACAAACCGGCGGAGTTGGAAGTCAGACTAAAAAAATGTTCGCGGCTTGGAAGGCAATAGAGTTCAAATATATATGGATGGTTATCCATTAAATACACCAGATGGAAACTTTTCCATAAATGATATTCCACTTCAGTTCATAGACCGCATAGAAATATACAAAGGTATTGTCCCACCGGAGTTTGGGGGAGATGGATTGGGAAGTGCTGTCAATGTAGTGACAATTGATACCGATAAAAATTTTTACGATTTGGCATATAAAATGCAAAGTTACGGAACGCATGAGGGCAGTGCGACTGTTCGCCATTTTTTCAATAAAATAAACACGGCCATGACTCTATATGCAGGAGGAACTTTAGCGGCAAATGATTATACCATAGAATCACCCTATGTAGAAGGATTAAAAATAAAACGAGACCATGATCATTTGAAAATGATAGACTACGCTGTAAGTTTCAATTTTATGAATGGCTATTTCGATGAAGCTAAATTAGAAATTTTAGGATATGCTAATAGAAAAGAGATGCAAGGTATCGAAACCAACATCCGTCATACCTTCAACAAAGCTTTCACTACTGGTGGAACTTTACATTTAGAAAGAAAATCTTTCCTTACTAAAAAAATGGATATGAAATTTAATGGAGGCTATCTGTACACTAATTCATGCCTGAACGATACATCTTCATATGTATATGACTTCTATGGCAACAAACGTCTCAATAGCTACAAAGGAGAAAAGGGAAGTGTACCAAACCTTTCAGATGACCATACTCATGACATTCGTTTCAATCTGAATTTAAAATACCATTTGATTCCTAATAAAATGTCAGTCAATTTGAACAATGATTTTCGATATGTTACTCAGGAGGCTAATGATCCGGAAGCGGAAAAATTCTTAAAAAAAAGACTTTGTGGACTCCAATCAGATGTGACAGGTCTTATTTCTTCTCTGTCTTTCGAGAACAGGTGGTTCAATGACAAACTTACTTCCGTTATTACCGGGCGATATTATCATTTTGGAGTGAACGGTGAGACGGTAGATTTGACATATGGGTCGGAAAGTGAACCGGTCAAGACCGACCGCACAGGAGACAATTTGGGCTATAGCATTGCCTTGAAATATGATTTACCCCGACATTGGTATCTGAAAGCAGCATTGGAACATAATTATCGTTTGCCGCGATATGAGGAAATCCTTGGGGATCGTATCACAACCCAGGTCAATACAGCATTGAACCCTGAAATGGCGAACAATTATAATTTAGGGGTAATATATGACCACTACTACAATAATGAATCACGGTTGCAATTTGAAGCAAATGTTTACACAACAAAAGTAAAGAACATGATGTATATGCTTGCGCAAGCGGGATATTATAAATATCAGAATTTAGGCGAAGCTTTGCTATATGGTGCAGATGCCGAAGTAAAATGGGATATAAACCGGAATTGGTTCGTGTCGCTGAATGGTACTTGGCAAAAATCGCTTGACTATTCCAAATATCTGTTTGGTACAAATACACCAAGCCAAACCTATAAAATGCAGTTACCACATATACCTATTCTATATTTCAATTGGATGGTAGATTACCGAAAGGACAACCTCTTTGGTGGTCGGAATCAATATACCCGTATTTATTATGAAGGAGGATATACCGACAAGTATTATTATGGTTACGAACTGAGTAAAAATCAAAACTATAAAATACCTGGGACATGTATTCATACCCTCGGCCTTGAATATGGTATATGCAGACGGAAGATAATATTCGGAGCGGAATGTCACAATATTCTCAATACCGATGAGATGACCAACTTTAATTATCCGTTGGCAGGTCGACTTTTCTCGCTTAAAATCCGTTTTACATCACTTGAATGGTAAATAATTAATATAATAAAATGAAAATGAAAAATTTAATTCTATTAGCAGTATGTCTGTTAGGAGGCTTTGCATTGACCTCCTGCGACAGCAGTAATGACGATCCGTTACCACCCATGACAGAGGGGAAGGCTAACATGATTCTCGCAATCGACATGGCTCCTCAAGCTTCTATGGGATACATCGTCCCTGTTCAGAATACTTCCAATGGAAATGTCAGCTTTACCAACGCCCATGAGGTGAAGAGCACCCCTTATCTTGCCACATATAAGGATTGGGTGTTCAGTATCGGTGGTGCGGCTGATGCGAATGTATATAAATTCATCCGCAATGATGACGGTACATTAACCAAGGCTGGACAAATCCAAGTGGACCGTATGGCGCCTATGGCTGGAAACATGTTAGTGGTTAATGATACAAAAGCCTATGCGACGGCACCGATTGAAAACAAAATCGTAATCTTCAACCCGACCACTATGGAAAGGACAGGTGAAATAGACCTTGCAGACTCGCGATGGGGTGCAGAGGGCAGCAATACCCCTAACCCTATAGGTCTGTTCTTGCGTGACAACATTCTATATGTAGGACTAGGACAGTTTGACAACATGCCTATTTGCAAAAAAGGTGCACATGTTCTGTTAGTGGATGCCACAACCGATAAACCTATAAAGAAAATCGTTGATTATCGGTTGTCTGCCGCTACCGTTATCGGTGTAGGTGCAATGTTTGTTGATGAAAAGAACGATTTATATATTCCCTGCTGGGGATCTTATGGCTACGTACCCGATCAATACTGTGGACTGCTACGTATAAAGAACGGCGAGACTGATTTTGACAAGGATTATTGCTTCAATCTTACAGACAGAACGTGGACGGGTGTAGAAGGAGGAAAATTACAATATGTACTTTCCTATCACTATGCAGGAAACGGAGAGTTGTATTTCTTTGGTTATTGTCCCGCATTCATTGGGGCGTCAGGGCCAGACTATATCAACGACAAAACAAATTATGCTTTCAAAGCAAATCTGTATAACTGTACAGGAGAAGTTCTTGATTTTCCCCGAACCAATGGTTACAGTTGTGCGATTAATCATAAAGACAGCCAAGTATTTTTTGGATTAGTAACGGAAAACAACGGTGCTGGACTGTTCGTGTATGACAGGAATACAAAAACATGTAGTCAGTCACCTGTGATAAAGACTCAGGGGACAATCATGGATATGGTGATTTATTGAAAAATATAAAAAACGCCCTTTAAACGATAGAACAAAATCCTCTGCTAAATATTTTGGTAGGGGATTTTGCTTTTTGCGTTTATTTTAACCTTAATTCCGCAACTCTTTAGTTTAACGTTATTTATAACACCCTGAGCAACAATAAGTTGCCAAGGATGTTGCCATGTCAGAAATTTCACCTATCTTAGTGCTGCAAAACCAAAGACGGTAAAAAGCCAACAAGACATGGAAAAAATACAAATAAAATCCGAGAAACTCACTCACCAAGACCTCGAACAAATGCAGATGTATGTCAACTACTTTGACCGATATGTAAAGCAGGACTTCGAGAAACCTACCATCGGTATCTTGCTCTGCAAGGAGAAAAACGATGCGTTGGTAGAACTCACTCTTCCTAAAGACGCAAACGTCTATGCAGCGGCTTACCAGCTCTATCTGCCCGACAAAGCCTTGCTGCAAGCCAAGGTGAAGGAATGGATTGAGGAGTTTGAGGAGAATGAGGAGATAAAGAAATTAGAGGAAGATTAAACAAAACTCAGAATGAATACAAAAGCGTTACGCCAAAAGATACTCGACCTTGCGATACATGGAAAACTTGTACCGCAAGACCCTAATGATGAACCTGCATCGGTGCTGCTTGAACGCATCCGTGCAGAGAAAGTACGAAGGCTGTCAACGCAGAAGGCTGTCACCACGGAGGCAACAAATGCCCTTGGCGAGAAGGTACAAATGAGACTTTGCAGCGAACCGAACAAGTCTGCCGATGAGATTTACGAGCGGCTGAAGTACAAGAAAATGCCATTCAGGAAAATCAAAATCCCAAAAAGTTTGTAGTACACAGCGGCGCAAATGAGAATCGTAAAACGTTGGATAGCAAGAAAAACCTTTAGTGAGGGATCAAACTTGGGGTAAATATACACAACAAAACTCTCGATAACAGGTGAGGAAGTATTGAAGACATACCGTACTCGTTTCCAGATAGAATTCTGCTAACGCGACAGCAAGCAGTTTACGGGACTTATGGATTGTCAGGCAAGATTCGTCAACGTAAAAGCTCTTCGAGATCTACCAGGCCAAAGCAAAACTCATTTGTCAAACCCTAAAACGAACAAGAAAAAATTATGGATGAAAAGAAAGCCAGGTGTGGCGATAACACCGCCATAACCATCAAAAAAAACGAGTTATGGCTGAGTTATCACCTATAAGTCAGCCATAACTACGAAAAAAAAGGAGTTATGGCGGCGCTATCCTTGCATAATTCAGATCTTTTTGGTATCTTTGCACCTGTAAGATGGAGATATAAACCGAATAAAATCAGAAAGTTATGGGTGTAAACGGGATTATAGGGCGTGAGTACGAGCAAAAACTCATCCAGGAGCGCTGTGAAAGTAGCAAGGCCGAGCTGATAGCGATCTATGGTCGCAGGCGTGTGGGAAAGACTTTCTTGGTCCGAAAAATGTTCAATGACCAGTTTGCCTTTTCGTTTATAGGTATGTACGAAGTAGAGCGCGCAGTGCAGCTGGAGCAGTTTCGGATGGCATTGAAGCAGTATTCCAAGCAAGCCGTACCCAGACTAAAAACCTGGTTTGAGGCATTTGCTGCTTTGCGGGAATATCTGTCGGGAATATCTCAGCAAGACCCGATTGTTCTGTTCTTTGACGAGTTGCCGTGGATGGATACACCAAAAAGCAATTTCATCGCAGCTTTCAGTTTCTTTTGGAATTCATGGGCTTCTATGATTCCCAATCTCAAACTGATCGTGTGTGGTTCTTCCACCACGTGGATGCTATCAAAGTTTATAGGCGACAAGGGAGGGTTGTACGGTCGCGTGACTCGTCAAATCTACCTCTCTCCATTCTCCTTGGGCGAGACTGAGCAGTTCTTAAACGAACTGAAAGGGCTCAAGCTTACCCGCCAGCAGGTGTTGGATGTGTATATGATACTGGGTGGCATTCCTTACTATCTTGACATGCTGGAGCGAGGTGTGCCCTTGGACGCGTGTATCGATAGGTTGCTTTTCTCGCAGGATGCGCCATTGCGTGGAGAATTCGGTTTTCTCTTTCGATCTCTCTTCCACGACTCCAAGCATTATCGCAAGATAGTAGAGGTACTCTCGCAAAAAATGAAGGGGATGACACGCAAGGAATTGATGGATGAGCTGAAACTGAAAAGTGGCGGACAGTTGTCAGAAATCCTGGAGAATCTGCAGAAATGTGATTTTATAAGGAAATACGCTACTATAGGAAAAAGTGAACGGGACGCACTTTATCAGTTGACCGATTTATACTCACTGTTTTACACCCGTTTTGTGGCTAACAACAGTGGGCAGGACAAAAGCTATTGGAGCAACATGCGCAATTCGGGAAGCCGAACAGCCTGGAGTGGTTATGCTTTTGAGCAGGTTTGCTTCCACCATATCCCACAGATCAAGAAGGCATTGGGGATTTCAGGCGTGTTGGCAAATGTCTATTCCTGGTCTTGCAGACCGTTTGCGGATGCTACCGGTGCGGAGTGGCGAGGAGGTCAGATAGACATGCTGATAGATCGTGCTGACGGAGCGATCAATATTTGTGAGATGAAATACGCCAAGGACGAATTTTTCATAGATGCCAACTATGAGCAGCGGCTGCGAGAAAGAATGTCGTCATTTGCCGTGGCGACCAAGACGAAGAAGGCCTTGCTACATACTTTTATCACGACGTATGGGGTGAAGCGGAACACGCATAGCGGATGGGTGAATAGTGAGGTGAAAATGAATGATCTTTTTGGATAGAGTGCAAAAGCATAATAATGCTCAAAGAATGGAGGAAAAGCATGGGGATTGGGAAAATAATCGTATATTTGCAAACAAAAACCAGGGAGCTATGGCAGAGACAAGAAACAGAAGGTTGCCCGTAGGCATTCAGTCATTTGAGAAAATCAGAAAGGATGGATACCTTTATGTTGACAAGACGGATATTATCTGGCGTCTTGCCAACACTGACAACACGTATAATTATCTGAGTCGTCCGCGCCGTTTTGGTAAGTCGCTGCTCGTCGATACGCTCGAAGCCTACTTTCTGGGCAAGAAGGAGCTCTTCGAGGGACTGAGGATCATGGAGCTGGAGAAAGAGTGGGTGAAGCGCCCTGTCGTCCGGCTCGACATGAGCCAGGCCGGAGCAGAACCAGAAAGTGTGCGAAGCTATCTGGACGATGTTTTCCATACCCTGGAGGCGGAGTACAAGATAGTCGTGCGCCAAGATTGTTCGCTTGCCGTAAGATTCAAGAATATCATCGAGGGTGCTTACGACAAGACAGGGCAGCAGGTGGCCATTCTCATCGACGAGTACGACGCTCCGTTGCAGCACTCCTGGAAGACGCCGCACCACGAAGCCTGCACCAGCATCTACAGAGAGGTCTTTGCCATCCTGAAGGCGAACGACAAATACGAGCGGTTTGTCTTCATCACGGGCATCACCAAGTTTACGCAGATCTCGCTCTTCTCCGTACTCAACAACCTGAGCAACATCAGTTTTGAACCTGAATACGCTGCCATCTGCGGTATTACGAAGGAAGAAATGCTCCGCGATTTCAAACCCGAAATCGACAAGCTGGCTGCGTATGAGAACCACACCTACGACGAAGCCGTGGCGCAACTGACGGCCTATTACGACGGCTATCATTTCAGCCATGACAACATGGCGGACATCTTCAACCCCTTCAGTCTGGTCAACGCCCTGTCTGACTCAAAATTGAGGAACTACTGGGCCGCCTCGGGCGCCACTTCCTTGCTTCCGAAGTTTGTAGATAATATAGAAATAAGACTGAAAAATTTCGAGAATTGTCCGATAGACAGCGACACCTTGGAGACTTCCGACGTGACAGGAGGCGGAGCGGAACTGTTCCTCTATCAGTCGGGCTATCTTACCATCAAAGGTTATACGGACGGCATCTATATACTTGGCATTCCCAACTATGAGGTTCGCAAGGCACTATACAAAATTGTGCTGCCTGCACTGACGCTGAAAACGAACGACCAAGTCATATCTACCCAGAGCATGTTGTTGTACAACCTCCAGCTGGGCAACCTGCCCGAGGCCATGAAATGTCTGAAGGCGCTTGTGGCCGACGTGCCCTACAGCAACAAGAAACTAGCCAGCATGGACATGGAGGAGCGCTACCGACTGATATTGAGCACGATATTCAACGCCATCGGCTGCCGGGTAGAAGTAGAAAAAATGATCGCAACGGGCAGGATAGACATGGTCGTGGAGACCATCCATATCATCTATGTCTTGGAACTGAAACTGAGCAACAACGGCGGCATTCACGCCGCGACGCAACAAATCCGGGACAAGCAATACGCCGAACCCTTCAAGGCCGACAAGCGACGGGTCGTGGCGCTGGCCATAGAACTGGACGATCAGGGAAAGGGACTGGTCGATTGGAAGGAAGCCTGAAAAACATTACACAAAAGGCGGGCAACAAATTATTCGTTTTAAAAAAATATTTGTACTTTTGCAGCGGATTCACACCCCACGGACATAAAGAGTGGAAAGCGGGTCTTGATTGATGCCAAATATAAAAAAACAAAGAAATGGATAGTTTGTTTCTTCTACAGTTTACCTGCTTTCTCTTCGTGTCGATCAATGCCATCATCTTGGGGATCACACGACTACAGATCAAGTGGATGAACTGCCGATACGAAAAGTCGCGATGGCTGATATTCGCAGCCATGGTGGGACTGGCCCTGCAGTTTCTGGCACAAATGGGGGGGGGAATTTCGGGCGAAAGGCGACGATGAGGGAGCCATATTCAACATGCTGGTCTATCCTCCCTGCTTCACGCTCATCGCCATGGGCATCTACAATATCGAGGCTATGCACGCCAATCTCCGAAAGATGAACGTCGTTTGTGCCACTATTTATGCTGCCATACTCGCTATCTTCGGTGTAGGCTATAGCCAGAGCGGAAGTTTCCATATTGGCAACTGGCTCTATGTGATGGTCTTCCTGTTTGGCGTCAATTTGGCCTACTGTCACGTGATGATAATAGTGGAAATCAGAAAGCGCAGGAAGATGCTGGAGGAAATGGCGGGCAACGATATTCTGCCCTACGTGAGATTCGCACGCGCCAGCGTGATCATCCTTCTCCTGCTCATTATAGCCATGCCTGTCGCCGTGCTTTCCACCGATTTTCTATATGTCATCGGACCCATGGAACTGCTTGTCTTGCTTTTCTTCATAATCAGTTTTGTGTCGCTGGGATATAACTACAACCCTGCCGAGGAACTTTTGGATAAGGATGTGGAAGCAAACTATGCCGTCATGGAAAACGGGCAAATGGAAACCACGCAAATAAAAGCCACAGAGACGGAAAGCACGCAGACGGAGATCGAGCAGACGGAAAGCGCGCAAACAGAAAATGGTGGAGAGGCTGCACCCTGCGCTGAAGAGCAGAATGTGGAACAGGACAAGAAGGAAGAAACTTTACAACAACTGTTTGCTGCAGCACGACAGAAGATCATCCGCGAGAAGCTGGACGCCTGGTGCGCCAGCAGGGGCTACAAAGATACATCGGTCAACATGATCTCGCTGGCTCGCTCGCTAAGCATCACCAAAACGGAGTTGTCACGATACCTCTCCTCCTGCTACAACACCACCTTCCGTATCTGGCTGGCCGAGGTGCGCTTTGAGGCGGCCAAGCGGATGATATTGGAGCATCCCGACTACAGCAACGACGTCATCTCTGCAGAATGTGGCTTCTCGTCGCGCTCCTATCTCTACCGGATGTTCAAGGAGAAGGAAGGCTGCTCGCCTACGGCCTGGAAAGAAAAAAATAGTTAAAAAAATACGTTCAAGGTGTCTCCTTCCCCCCGAAAGAGACACCTTTTTTGGTAGGAAATGGACACCTACGTAGGGGAAGTGGACGCTTTGATTGATGTGAAAATACTAATTTTGTGTCGCACAATATAAGATCCAATGGATTGTCAAGTCAAATTAATTAAAGCATATTCATAATGTTACATTTCACACATCAATCAAAGGAACTGCAAACAGGCACAGTCCTAAAGGCGACGAGAGTAAAAACTATTGCTCTGTTGTTCATGTTGCTACTCTTGCTACCAACTCTATTGCTGGCAAAAGGTGGCGTCAACAAGTCTTCCTTATCCTATAAGGCTGCTTCCACAGAACCAATAGCTCGCGCAGAATACAATAAAACCACAAAAGTTCTTACATTTTTATATAATATTCCTTCAGCAACGGAAGATGAGAATCTAACGGTGGTGAAGTTTTACAATCCGTTAGACAACCCAAAATGGTTCAATGGTGAGTATTCTACATTTTATTATTGGACAGAAGAAATAAAGAGTGCCACTTCGGTAATCATAGAAGAGAGTTTCAAAAACTATGCGTTACCAACATGCAAATACATGTTTAATGAATTCAATAATCTGAAATCCATTACAGGCCTGGAATATCTGAACACTACCAATGTAAAGAGTATGGGTCAGATGTTCTGCTCCTGCAGGGCGCTGACATCTCTCGATATAACTCATTTAAAAACGAATACCGTAACGGATATGTATTGCATGTTCAATAACTGCGGAGTAAGTTCACTTGACTTATCGAACTTCAATACTGAAAACGTAACGGACATGACTCGTATGTTCGAGATGTGCAACCAGCTTACTTGGATCGATTTATCAAGCTTCAATACAGCCAAAGTAGAAAAAATGAATGGCATGTTCCGATATACGGCACAGTTGGAACATATCTATGCGAAAGAATTATTCACAACGGAACAAGTAACCAATTCAAATAATATGTTTTATGGTTGTCGGAAACTTCCAAACTTTGATTCTAAGGTCGTGGACAAAACACATGCTAACAGATTCAAAGATGGTTACTTCGAGGAACTGGTGGCCAAATCGGGTGAGGAGAGGATAGGAGCTGTAGTAGATAATGGACTTACAGCAAATCATCTCAACCTTAACGACGACAAAGATTTATATCTATTCAATAATTTCGTAGCTAAAAAGGCCGCATACAGTCGCACGATGAAGGAAGGTACAAAATGGGCTACGCTTTGTCTACCGTTTGATGTCTCACTCGATGGTCAGAACTTCCGCGCCTTCCATCTGCTTTCGACTACAGAAGATGGCGTAGAACTCAAGGAAATGGAGAAAGTAATCCAGGCTGGTACGCCTGCTGTCATCATGATGAAAGAGGCGGAGACCAAGCTCCAGTTCTCTATAGACAATTCGTCAATAAAAAGTAATATTTCACCCGCGACTACTGAGGACGACAACTACAAGTTTGTGGGTATCTATCAACAAAAGGAGTTCAACAAGGATACGGATGGCAACTGCTTCATCGTGAAAGGCAACATGCTGATGAATCCTGCTAAACTGCTGGAGAACGAAAAGACCACAAAAGTGGCCTGCAAGCCTTTCCGTGCTTACTTTGTTTACAATTCTGAAACTGTAGGCGCCAAAACGCTGAACATCAGTATCAGCGACAAGACGACAGCCATCGATCATCTCGATGCTATAGGCGATGGGAAGGCGGAATACTACGACCTGCAGGGCCGTCGCCTCAATGAGCCTCAGAAGGGCATTAACATTGTGAAACGTGGTGGAAAAACCATGAAAGTAGTCATCAAATAAAGAATGAGAATTATGAAAAAGAAAAAATATATCAAGCCGGAAACAAATAGCGTGGCTATCCAAGCACAGACGTTTTTTGCAACATCTCTCACAAAATTTGAGCTCAAGCAAGCAGCTGAACTATATTACGAAGAGAATATAGAGGAATATCGCGAAAAGGACGGAAGTATATGGGCCGACTAAGATGATGGAATAGTGATCGACTCAACGTCAAGGGTCTATGTGCCACAATGATAAGTGGCGTATAGACCCTTGTTTTTTGCCGTTTCACTTAAGGGAATCACCCAGGGAAATATATTGGCCTACGAAGGCACGGACGTGGGCGGCGTAGGCGACGGGATGGTCGTGGAAACTACGCGCATGGATGCTGCCCGGACTGACCCATTGCGCCTTGGGCTGGGGCTTGGCAGCGTAGAGGCGCGCCAGCATGGAGAAGGGCACGAAGGTGTCGCGGTCGCCATGAATGAAGAGCATTGGCTTGTGGCAACGGGCCACCTGACGCAGAGGCGAGGCCTCGTCGAAACTCCAGCCGTAGCGGACACGACAAAGGGCGCTGCAGGCATGGAGCAGGGGGAAAGCGGGAAGGCCGAAACGGTCGTGGAGTTCACCCTCAAACTCGTCCCAGGCACTGGTGTAGCCACAGTCTTCGACAAAGCACTTCACATAGGAGGGAAGCGTTTCGCCCGAGACGCACATCACGGTGGCAGCTCCCATCGACACGCCGTGGAGCACCATCCGCGTGCTACCATCATGACCGAAACGGCTGTTGGCCACCTCCATCCAGCGCATCACGTCGAGGCGATCGAGCCAACCCATCTGCACGGCCTCACCCTCGCTGCGGCCGTGGGCGTGGAGGTCGGGGAGCAGGAGATTGAAACCCATGTGGTGGTAGATGGAAGCGATGTGCATCATACCCATCCCGTTGTCCTCATAGCCGTGGACGAGGAGGGCCACGCGGTCGGTGGGTCGGGGAGCAAGGATATAGGTGGCGTGGTGGCGCTCGCCTGTGGGCATGGTGACGAAAGTGTCGCGCAGGGCGTGGTGTCGCTGCAGACTGTCTGCCCAGGGGCGCAACTGCGGGTTTTCGTCGATGATGTTGTGGAAGCGCCAAGAGAGGTCATGACTGTGTTCCATTGACGGACGGAGGGCATAACGCAACATATAGTCACTGCCCAGGCCGAGGACCGCGAGGAGCACCACGCAGACCACGGCGAAGCCCACAAGGACCCGCTTGCGGGAGGAGAAGGGACGTTTATTCATATCTTTATTCATAATGAGTATTCATTTATAAGGATCTTCAGCAACCGCAAAGATAATACTTTTTTTTGTGTTTACTCCAACCAGTAGAGGTAAAATACCAAAAATAGTATTACCTTTGCAGAGCCTTCACCCCCTCTTGAAGAGGACGGATCATAGAGATTTACGGAGAAGAATACGCGTAGTGTTACACCCTTCAAGTAGAAAAAGGACGGCGATAGGCGAATCGGTTTGATAGAAGCATACGTGCCTCATTGTGAATAAACCTGTGGAAAACCCCGTGGAAAAGTAGGGGAACTATCTTCTCATAACCTTGTGGATTTCCACCGACCCACGGCCGAAACCTACCCAGAGTGGATATCCACAGGGTTATCCAAGCCGATTTAGACAAGTTTTCAACGGATTTAGGCGCTCAAAAGATATAAACTTATTATCTTTGCAACAGAATGTGGAAATGTGGAAAAGTGAGTTTACTAACTGATTATCAGAAAATACAAGAAATGATAAAGCAGGGAAAAGACTAGGAAAGTGTGGATAATGGAAAACGGGCAATAAGACCCAGAAGTTATTCACGTTATCCACGGCCTATCATAACTCATCATATTTTCTTTTAAAGAGAAAAAAAGAAATAATAATATAAATAAGTTGAGAATATGAACGTGAAAGAAGAATGGAAGTCGAAAGGTTTCATTGATGAGCCCGTTGATGAGTCTCTGGATCTGAAGCAGGAGATACGCCGTCTCTGCCGCGAGAAGGACGCTATCATCCTGGCCCACTACTACACGATGCCGGAGATACAGGACATAGCCGACTTTGTCGGCGATTCGCTGGCCCTGGCGCGTGAGGCGGCCAAGACGGAGGCCAAGGTGATGGTTATGTGTGGCGTCCACTTCATGGCCGAGACCTGCAAGTTGCTTTCGCCAGAGAAGACGGTCCTCTCGCCCGACCTTACGGCGGGCTGCTCGCTGGCCGACAGTTGCAAGGCTGAGGACCTGCGGAAGTTTAAGGAAGAGCACCCGGGCTACGAGGTGGTCTCCTACGTCAATACGACGGCGGCGGTGAAGGCGCTGACCGACGTGGTGGTGACCTCGGGCAATGCCAAGAAGGTGATCGACTCCATCCCCAAGGATACGAAGCTCATCTTCGGACCAGACTACAACCTCGGAAGCTATATCAACTCCGTGACGGGCAGAAACATGTTGCTGTGGAATGGTGGCTGTCACGTCCATGAGCGCTTTAGTGTGGCGGAGATCGTCAAACTCAAGGAGCAGCATCCCGAGGCCGTCGTCATGGCCCATCTGGAGTGTAAGGCGCCCGTGCTGGCCGCTGCCGACGTGAAGGGATCGACGGCCACGATGCTCCACTACGCACAGGATCATCCTGAGGTCAAAGAGTTTATCGTTGCTACAGAGGCCGGTATCCTCCATGAGATGCAGCGCACCTGTCCCAACCAGACTTTCCTCCCTGTGCCTCCCGAGGTGACGGAGGGTGGCAGGGGCTGCGCCTGCACGGAGTGTGAGTATATGAAGAAGAACACGCTCAAGAAGGTGTATAACGCGCTGAAGTATGGCTGGCCTGCCGTGGAGGTGGATCCTGCTATTGCACGCGACGCCGTGAAGCCCATCGAGCGCATGCTCTCCCTCAGTTGATCCGCATGAAGGGTAGGGTGGCTTATCAGTTATAAAAATACAGCAGGATGATGGAAAGGTCCGTCTCCTGCTATATTTTACTTTTTATTTGAGTGAGAACAAACGGATTTTTTCTAAAAACTAACAAACAAGTCTTATATACAATAATCAAACTTATCTTATGAGGAGAATCGTATGTTCAGTATTTGCATTGTGCTGCTGCTCGCTGGTGCTTGCGCAGGAGAAGACGCGCAGTCTGTCGGTAGAACTGCTTGGTGCGCAAAACGTGGTGGGCGTCAACTATGATAGCCGTTTCAAGGGCAACTCGGGCTGGGGCTACCGAGTGGGCATAGGCTATGGTTATGGAGACAATTCCAGTTGGATCGATCAGAAAATCAGTGGTGTGGGTGTGCCGTTGGAGTTGAATTACCTGCTTGGAGAGAAGAAGAGTAAACTGGAGGTAGGCTTTGGCGCCAGTCTGGGTGTGTATCATGTCAAGGAAACGTCATGGTTCTATTCTCAGCCCGTGCCGCCCGAGACGGAAGAAATTGCAGAGCGCTACGAATCGAAGGAGAACCGTTTCGGCTATTTCTTGTTTGGCAACATCGGCTATCGCTACCAGCGTACCAACGGTTTTATGTTTCGCGTAGGCTTATCGCCGTCGTTCAACTTCGGCGATAAGCATGGCCTCAGTAAGTCCGCCTTCTACCCGTACATCGGACTTGGCTGGTCGTTCTGACGCTATCAAGGCGGACAGTTTTTCTCTATATATATAAAGCTCAGTTTTTTATATATAGAAAAAAAGGAAGGTAGGTTTTTCTATATATAAATAATGTATAGGAAAACCTACTGATCTAATGTATAGGAAAGACGCTACTGAGCGTTCTCTTCCTCTTTCTTGGTGAGCACGTGGTCCACACCTTCCATACGGTCTATTAGATAGACGGGGCGGCGCTTGGTCTCGATGAAGACTTTGCCGAGGTATTCGCCGATAATGCCCAGGGAGATGAGCTGTACGCCTCCGAGGAAGAGGATGAGGATGACGATGGTGGGGAAGCCCTGGACGGCTTCGCCGACCACGAGCGTCTTGATGAAGACATAGACCATGTAGAGGATGGCCAGTAGGGCACTGAGCAGGCCGATGAGGGTGGAAAGGCGGAGCGGGGCGGTGGTGTAGGAGGTTAGACCGTCGATGGCCAAGTCGGCCAGGCGGCGGAAGTTGAAGGACGACTGGCCTGCCGTGCGCTTCTGCTCGTGGTAACTGATTTCCTGTTTCTTGAAGCCAATCCACACGTACATGCCCTTGGTGTAGCGTTGCGACTCGCGAAGTTGCCGTAGGGCGAGGATGCAGCGACGGTCGAGGAGGCGGAAGTCGCCTACGTTTTCGAGCACGTCGAAGCGGGTGGAACGGTTGAGGAGGCTGTAGTAGAGGCGGCTCAGACGGCGGCGCAGCCAACTCTCGCGGGCGATGTCTCGCCGCGCATAGACGTCCTGTGCTCCCTCCTCCCAAAGGTGCAGCATGTCGGGTATGAGGGCAGGCGGATGCTGGAGGTCGGCGTCGAGGATGATGACGCAGTCGCCCGAGGCGTGGTCGAAGCCCGCCAGCATGGCATTCTCCTTGCCAAAATTGCGCGAGAGGCTGATGAAGGCCACCCGTGGGTCCTTGCGACGCAACTGCCGCATAACGCTGAGCGACTGGTCTCGACTGCCGTCGTCGATGAGCAATACCTCCCATTGGTATTGCACCTGGCTGTCCATGACCTCACACAGGGCTGCATGGAGGGCGGGGAGCGACGACTCCTCGTTGTAGCAGGGAATGAGCAGGGTGACTTTCTTCATTTTTTCTTATTTCGTATGTCTTTGGAGACGGATAGTCGATGGTTGAGTTGGGTTTGGAAACCCAACAGAAGCTCTATGGCCGAGCTGTTTTTGAAACCTACAGAGATTTTATAGCAGGGGGCGAGGAAAATCAGTTGATGACGGCAATCTTGCAGACCACACCCTTGCTGCCATCCTCCGTGGCCGCCTCGACCATATAGACGCCGCTTGCCACCCGTTTGCCGTCGAGATCGTTGCCGTCCCATGTAAAGGTGCCGCCTTGGCTTCTACCCTCGGCCACGAGGGTGCCCGCGGCGGTGACGATCTTCACGTCGGCGTTGTAGCTCAGTCCCGTGACGGTAATGGTGCCACGGTAGTCTGGGCGAACGGGATTGGGATAGGCGTATGTTGTCTCCTTGTCCATCGTCTGCGAGGGCTCCGAGGCGTCGCTCAGATAGGAGCAAAGACCCTTGTCGGTGCCGATGAAGACCTCTCCCGTCTTGGGGTCGATGGCCAGCGACTCGATGTTGTCGCTCACGAGGCCACTGTTGGATGAAAGGAAATGGTGAACCTGCGTGTTGAGGTCGGCGCTGATGAGATAGACGCCGTTGCCGCCCGTGCCAAACCACTTGCGGTTGCCGCCATCGACGGCCATGCAGGTGATGTCGATGTTGTTGAGCAGGTAGTCGGCGAGGTTGCTGCCGTCGTTGCGCGGCACCTTGTACTGCTGGAAGACCACGCTTCCGGGATCGGTTGACAGGTCGGAGGGCTGCAGATAGACAGGGCCACCGTTGAGTCCCGCCCAGATGTTTCTGTCGCGGTCCTCTGCCATGCAGCGCACGCCACCGCCGCCATTGACCTCGGCATTGTCCTCGTTGACGAAGCGCGTATAGCGGTTGATACCCTTTGTGGAGGGCTGATAGACTACCAGGGCTGGCGTCTTGTAGTGGTTGTTGACCAACCAAAGATTACCCGAGGTATCGAAGGTCAGGCAGCCGCCGTTGTTGAGCGATGTGTTATCGCTGCCCATGAACGACTTGTTGTGGTGGCTCACCCATTGTCCCTCCTTAGTGAGCTGGCTCAGGGAGGAACCATCGCTGATGCCATTGAAGACCCACAGGTCGCCCGTGGTGTCAAACTTCAGTCCGCTGACGATGACATAGTCCTTGTTGCCAGCCGCCACGCCATGGGCCACCTGCAGGCAGCCTCCACTATTATCGTAGTTATACTCGCGGACGAAGGTGCCGTTGCTAAACTCGTAGAGGCCGGTTCTGCCTCCCGCCAGGACGCGGGCAGGATTGGTGGGATCGACGTCTATACACATCAAGTCGAGATACTGGTGGCCCGTCTTCGCCGCCACGTCGTCCTCATAGATTTGCCACTCTCCGCCGTCGAGCACCTGGATGGTGGCGGGACGGCGCAGCTCGGTCAGTCCGTAGCCGCCACCGACGGTATAGAGTTTGCCGCCGCTATAGCGCATGAAGCCGAAGTAATTGTATTGGGGGCCGCCCGGTGAAAGCGTCTTCGCTGTAGCCATCAGATCGGGGTCAGGACTCACGCTGCGCGCCACATACTCGCCCGTGCGCCGCCAGTTGCCCTTGTCGAGCAGATTGTCCGTCATGAGGGCCCGATACTGTCCCTTCTGCTTCGACTCGGCGTAGATGTAGCCGCCCTCGATGTGGCAGTAGTCCACGGCAAAGCCGAGGTTGTAGGTGTTGGCTATCTCCGCCTGCGCCACGTTGAGGCAGACGATGCCGAAGCCTGTGGCGATGTAGCAGAGCTTCCCGTAGTTGTAGATGCTGTGGATGGTTTTGTCGGCGGTCATGGAGTGGTTGTAGTAGTCGCTGATGCTCACTACGTTGTCCTTGCCATCGACCAAGTCGATATAGCCCGACTCATAGATGACGACGAGGCGCGCAGCCCCCTTGTTCCACCCGATGAGCGTCACACCCGTATCGGTCAGTCCGTTGGTCTTGTCGAAGGTATGGATACTCTGGTCCTTCTCGTTGTAGGCATAGAGGTCGTTGGAGGCGAGGACGTAGAGCCGGTCGCCTCCTTTCTCCACCCATGTGGGGTTGTGGTAGGACATATACGCCTTCCACGTTCCGATTTCCTGTGCCTGCAGGCCCGTGGCCGAACTGAGAAGTCCGGACAAGAGCAGGGCTGATACGAAATGTTTCATCATCTATGAGATATAAATAGGTATAAATGGGGACGGACAAGCCTGGACGGGCAAGGATATCCGTTCCGCCTTGTGCTTACGCCTTCTCTCCGTGGAGAAACGCCACCAGTTTTCTGACGGCTCTTCCTCGGTGAGAAATTTGGTTTTTGACGGTCACGCCCAGTTCGGCAAACGACTGGTCGTAGCCTTCGGGGATGAAGATGGGGTCGTAGCCGAAGCCTTCCGTGCCATGCTTCTCCAGGGCGATTTTTCCCTCCACCTCGCCGCAGAAGCAGTCCGTGCGGGGCGAGGCCGACGGCGCGTCCTGTCTCCTTATTAACGTGATGATGGTGCGGAATCGTGCCTTTCGGTTGTTATTATTTCCTAATTTGGCCAGCAGTTTGCGCATATTGGCCTCGCTGTCGTGGTCTGTGCCCTCGGCGTAGCGCGCGCTGTGGACTCCCGGCTCGCCACCCAAGGCATCGACTTCCAGTCCCGTGTCGTCGGCAAAGCAGTCGTAGCCATAGTGGTCGAAGACATACTGTGCCTTGGCGAGGCTGTTCTCCTCCAGCGTAGCCCCGTCTTCGGGAATATCCTCGTGGCAACCGATGTCGGCCAAGGATAGGAGCTCGTAGCCCGTTCCCAGTATCTCGCGCAGTTCGCGCAGCTTGTGCACGTTGTTGGTTGCAAAAACCAGTTTTATCTTGTCGTTGTTCATGTTCTATTCGTCGTTTATTTTCTTTTAGTCTATCATCTTCTTGTTGATCATGCTTTTTCCTCTGCGGCAGGTATTTCCCCCTTTATAGTGGGTTTCTGTTCCTTTGCGTCAGGGACTTCTGTATGGTTCTTTTGGGCTGCTTTCTCGGTTTCCTCGCCCAGTGCCATTTCCTTGCGCATCTTCTCCGAGATATTGCCCTTGATCTCGTCGAAGCCATTGCCAAAGACGCCAATGACGGCCGACTGCGATACGAAGGCGTGGGGGTCCACATACTTGATGAGGCGGAAGATATACTGGCTCTCGCGCTTGCGGGCCAGGACGAAGAGCACCTTGGTCGGCGTGTTGGTGAACCAGCCGTAGCCGTCGAGTATCGTCACGCCGTGGTGGGTGGTGCTGCCAATGGCGCTGGCTATCTTCTCATAGTTTTTGGAGAAGATAAGGAATTGTACACTCTGTCGCCGAGAGTTGAATACGTAGTCGAGCATGACGTTCTCCGTCAGCAGCGTGAAGAGGCCGAAGACCACCGTGTGGAGACGCTCCTGCATCGTTGCGCCAAAGGCTGAGAAGAAGAGACAGGAACCGATGATGCAGAAGTTGACGCAGATGAGGACGTTGCCCAGCGAGATGTCCTTGTACTTGTTGATGCAAGCCGCGATGATATCCGTGCCACCGGTTGATCCATTGCTCAGGAAGACGATGGCAAGGCCCGATCCGGTGAACATCGTGCCAATAATCAAGGCCATGAACGTGTTGCCTGCTCCGAGAATTTGGATCATCTGGCCGTCGGCCCCCGTCATCCAACTCTGTGCCAGCGTGAGCATGGTGGAGAGCAGGACGATGGCGTAGATGGTCTTGAGCAGGAAGCGCAGGCCCAGGATCTTCAGCGCCGCGATGAGCATGACGACGTTGAGCGTCAGATAGGTTTGGTAGATGGGAATGCCCGTGACGTAGAATACGATGGCGGAGAGACCCGTCAGCGCACCTGTCACAATCTTGTAAGGCAAGAGAAAGCAGGTCCATCCTATGGTGTAGAACATCAGGCCCAGGGCGATGCAGAGGTAGTCCAGCATCTGGTTTTTCATGTGCTCCCTACTGTTGAGAAAGTTTTTTACCGTTTTTGACATAATTGCTATTGAGATATACTGTTACTATTGATACTATCGAGATATACTATACTATAGAGATATACTATACTATAGAGATATACTATTGCTGAGACAAAATCTATTGAGATAATCTTGTGTCTGTGAAGAGGGGTCGGAAGATGTTTTCAGCTCCCGACCCCTGTTATGCTAATTGTCTTTGGTCGGTCTATTTTACCACGATATTGATGATGCGTCCCGGTACAACGATGGTCTTGACGACCTGCTTGCCCTCCAGGTACTTCTGGCTTCGCTCGTCGCTCATGGCCGCCTCGATGATGGCCTCCTTGCTGGCCGTGGCGGACAGGTTGATCTGGAAGCGCGCCTTGCCGTTGAAGGAGACGGGCATCTGCACTTCGTCCTCGACGAGGTAGTCTTCGTTCCAGGTCGGCCACTCGGTGTCGCAGACGCTTCCCTCGCCGCCCGTCTGCTCCCAGAGCTCCTCGGCAATGTGGGGAGCGAAGGGTGCGAGGACCGTCACCAGGGTACGGAGAATGCGGAGGTTGCGACACTTCTGCTGCGTCAGCTCGTTGGTGCAGACCATAAATGCGCTTACGCTCGTGTTGTAGGAGAAGACCTCGATGTCCGTGCTCACCTTCTTGATGAGTTTGTGGAGGCTCTTGAGTTCTTCCTTCGTCGGATCTTCGTCGATGAGCTCCTGCTGGAAGAGTTTCCAGAACTTCTTCAGAAAGCGGTGGCAACCGTCAATGCCGTTGGTGTCCCAAGGCTTGCTGGCCTCCACCGGACCGAGGAACATCTCGTAGAGGCGGAGCGTGTCGGCGCCATACTGGCTTACGATGTCGTCGGGGTTGACCACGTTGAACATCGACTTCGACATCTTCTCAATGGCCCAGCCACAGACATACTTGCCGTCTTCGAGGACAAACTCGGCGTTCTTCAATTCGGGACGCCAGGCGCGGAAGGCGTCGAGGTCGAGGACGTCGGCGTGGACGATGTTCACGTCGACGTGAATCGGCGTGGTGTCGTACTGGTCCTTCAGTCCCTTGGAGACGAAGACGGGGTGTTCGGCAGCGTCGGCTGCATTGACACGATAGACGAAGTTGCTGCGGCCCTGGATCATGCCCTGGTTGACCAGTCGCTGGAAGGGTTCCTCCTTGCAGCTCACGCCGAGGTCGAAGAGGAACTTGTTCCAGAAGCGTGAGTAGATGAGGTGGCCCGTGGCGTGCTCCGTTCCGCCGACGTAGAGATCTACGTTCTGCCAATACTCGTCGGCCTTCTTGCCCACGAGTGCCTGGTCGTTGTGCGGATCCATATAGCGGAGGTAGTAGGCGCTGGATCCGGCGAAGCCCGGCATGGTGCAGAGCTCGATGGGGAAGACGGTCTTATGGTCGATGAGTCGCTTTTCGACCACGCAGCGCTTCTCCGTGTCCCAGGCCCACTTCTCGGCGCGTCCCAATGGAGGCTCGCCACTCTCGGTGGGCTTGTAGGCGTCGATCTCGGGCAGCTGCAGCGGCAGGCAGTCTTCGGGAATCATATAGGGCATGTCGTCCTTGTAATAGACGGGGAAGGGCTCGCCCCAGTAGCGCTGGCGGGAGAAGATGGCGTCGCGCAGGCGGTAGTTGACCTTGACCTGTCCGATGCCCTGCTCGGCGATAAACGCCTTGGTCTTGGCGATGGCCTCCTGAACGGTCAGTCCGTTGAGCGTGAGTGTGGAGTTCACACCCTCGCGCGGCGAGTTCATGACCGTGCCCTCCTTGGCGTCGAAACTCTCCTGGCTGACGTCGGCTCCCTCGATGAGCGGGACGATGGGCAGCTGGAAGTGGCGAGCGAAGGCATAGTCGCGTGAGTCGTGGGCCGGGACGGCCATGATGGCTCCCGTGCCGTAGCCCGCGAGCACATACTCGGAGATCCAGATGGGGATGCGCTCGCCCGTGAACGGGTTGACGCCATAGGATCCGGAGAAGACACCCGTCACTTTGTGGTCGGCCATGCGGTCGCGCTCCGTGCGCTTGGCGACATAGGCGAGATAGGCCTCCACCTCCTCGCGCTGCTCGCTGGTAGTCAGCTGGGCTACCAGCTCCGACTCCGGAGCCAGTACCATGAAGGTGACGCCGAAGATCGTGTCGGCACGTGTGGTGAAGATGGTGAAGTGGCCGCGGCGTTCCTCCGTGCCCTCGGGTGTGATGCTCTCGAAGCGCATCTCTGCTCCCTCGCTGCGTCCCACCCAGTTGCGTTGGGTCTCCTTGATGGAGTCGCTCCAGTTCACGAGGTCCAGTCCGTCGAGCATCCGCTGCGCATAGGCCGAGACGCGCAGGCACCACTGGCGCATCTTGCGCTGGACGACGGGGTAGCCACCGCGCACGCTCACGCCATCCACCACCTCGTCGTTGGCCAGCACCGTGCCCAGTTCCTGGCACCAGTTGACCATCGTCTCGCCGAGGTAGGCGATGCGGTAGTTCATGAGCGTCTGCTGCTGCTCCTTCTCATTCATGCTCCGCCAGTCGCGGGCCGAAAAGACGAGCGGCTCCGTCTGGGCCACGTCCATGTCGAGCGTGCCCTCCTCCTCGAAGTGGCGCACCAGCTCATGGATGGGGCGCGCCTGCTTCGTGCGGTTGTCGTAGTACGACTCAAACATCCGCTCAAAGGCCCATTGGGTCCAATGGTAGTAGCCGGCGTCGCAGGTGCGCACCTCGCGGCTCCAGTCGAAGCAGAATCCTATCTTGTCCAGCTGCTCGCGGTAGCGCTTGATGTTCTGTTCCGTCGTCACGGCCGGGTGCTGTCCGGTCTGGATAGCATACTGCTCGGCGGGCAGTCCGTAGGCATCGTAGCCCATGGGGTTGAGGACGTTGAAGCCCTGCTGGCGCTTGTAGCGCGCGTAGATGTCGCTGGCGATGTAGCCCAGCGGGTGGCCGACGTGCAAACCTGCTCCCGATGGATAGGGGAACATGTTGAGGACGTAGAACTTCTTACGTGTTGGGTCCTCCGTCACCTGGTAGGTCTGATGGTCCCGCCAGTGCTGCTGCCATTTCTGTTCGATCTCTCTGAAATCGTATTCCATTGCTATGTTTTTGTGTTATCGCTTGTACTGTTTGCCGCCCGAGGGGGTGTTTGGGGCAATTTGCGTGCAAATTTACAAAAAACTTTCCTCATTGAAGCGTTTTTTCCGTGATATTCCCCTGTCGTTCCCTAAATTTGGAACGAATTGTTCCGAAAACCTTGTTAAGGCCCTATCGGCTCACCCGATAATCTAAAATCACCCCAAAATAGGCTCATGAGACAAATCGGAAACAACTCATCAAAAACGCCTCAAATCATACTCAAAAAATGAAGTTATATTCATCGGCTTATGAAGTTAACTTCATTTTTGGAAGGTCTTAGAGATAGGTGTGATTCTACCAAATGACGTCATAGAGACTATCGCATTGACAACTCATGAGACACATAGAACAAGGAGCGAGCCACGGTAGCTGAGGGCCCGTCTCAATGGTAGCTTATCCTTCGTCTTGGTCATAGCTTACCCTTCGTCTAGGTCGTAGCTTACCTTTGTTTCGGTCGTAGATAAGATTCGGCTGCAGATCTCTTGTGGAACGACCTCATTCAGGCGGCGGATTGTTACAATTCGATGACGTTTGTCTAAAAATATGTTTGGCTACTAATAAATAATTATAAATCGTTTGTTGCTCTTTGGTATTGTCGCTAACTTTGCATTCCTCAAAAAACGCCCCCTCCCTTCGCCCCAGGCTAAGGGAAAGGAGAGAGAAAGTGGAGTGGGGCGGTAAGTATAAGATTATCAATGATGAAAGATCAACAACACATCATGGGGCTCACTGCCGAGGAGGTGGTGGCCAGTCGTCAGAAATACGGGGAAAATGTCCTTACTCCGCCGAAAAAAGCGTCCGTCTGGTCGCTTTTCCTGGAGAAGTTCAAGGACCCGCTGATCATTATCCTGCTCTTCGCGGGTGTCCTCTCCATCGGCATAGCCTGCTACGAGTATTATGGTCTGCACCACGGCGCGACGGTCTTCTTCGAGCCTGTGGGCATCTTTGTAGCTATATTCCTGGCTACGGCCGTGTCCTTCTACTTCGAGCGCGAGGCCGACAAGCAGTTTTCCATTCTCAACCAGGTCCACAACGATGAGCCCGTGGAGGTGATTCGCGACGGCAACGTCACCTCCATCCCCAAGCGCGAGGTGGTGGTGGACGATATTGTAGTGCTGCCGACGGGAGTGGAGATTCCCGCAGACGGCGAACTCTTGGAGGCGGTGAGCCTCTCGGTCGATGAATCGTCGCTCACGGGAGAGCCCGTCTGCCGCAAGAGCATTCACCCCGAAGACTTCGATCCCAATGCCACCTTTGCCACCAACCGTGTCTTGCGCGGCACGAAGGTGATGGAGGGCCACGGCAGGATGCGCGTCACGGCCGTGGGCGACGCCACGGAGAATGGCAAGGTCTTCGAGGCCGCACAGATAGATAATAGTGTCCGCACGCCGCTCAACGAGCAACTGGACCGCCTCGGACTGCTGGTGACCAACGTCAGTTATGTATTCGCAGCCCTCATCATCGTGGGACGGCTCATCGTCTTCTTCGACTGGGCGCCCGTGGTCTGGACGCTGGCTCTGCCCACGGCGCTGTTCTTCTACCTCGTCATCTGCCGTTTCAAGCGCTGGCGCTGGACGTTCAAGGCCGTGGCTTCCACCAGCTACTTCCTCCTGCTGCTGGCCATGATCTACTATTTCCATCTGTCGCTTGGTGGCGCGGAGCAATGGGACGATCTGGTGACTTATACGCTCAACACGTTGATGATAGCCGTGACGCTTATTGTCGTCTCCGTGCCCGAAGGACTTCCCATGGCCGTGGCGCTGAGCTTGGCCTACAGTATGCGGCGGATGCTCAAGACCAACAACCTTGTCAGAAAGATGCATGCTTGCGAGACGATGGGTGCTACGACCGTTATCTGTACTGACAAGACGGGCACGCTGACGCAGAACAAAATGCAGGTCTATGAGAGCCGTTTCTTCGGGATGCCTTCGGGATGCCTTCGGGATGATGCAGTGGCCGAGGGAATGGCCGTCAACTCCACGGCCTCGCTGGATTTCTCCGACCCGAAGTCGCCCCAGGTGCTGGGCAACCCTACTGAGGGTGCTCTCCTGCTGTGGCTCGACCAGCAGGGCGTGGACTACCGCCAGTTGCGCGAGGCTGCTTCCATCGACGAGGAACTGCCCTTCTCCACAGAGCGCAAATATATGGCTACTGTCGTCCGCTCGCCTCGGCTCGGAGGGCAGCGCGTGCTCTACGTCAAGGGTGCGCCCGAGATCGTGCTCTCGCTCTGTGCCCAGACGGCAGGAGACGTGGCGCGCGAGACCATCGATGGCTGGCTGGCTGGCTATCAAGGCCAGGCCATGCGTACGCTGGGCTTTGCCTCGTTGCCACTCAAGGACGGCGAGGAGGCCATCGCCGAGGGCAAGGTGGTGGCGAAGGGCCTTACCTTCCAAGGCATTGTGGCTATCAGCGACCCCGTGAGGGCCGATGTGCCGGCAGCAGTAGAGAAATGTATGAAGGCGGGCATCTTGATCAAAATCGTCACGGGCGACACGCCAGGAACGGCCAAGGAGATAGGGCGCCAGATAGGTCTCTGGACTCCGCAGGACGGAGACAGGGAAATCATCACCGGGCCAGAGTTTGCAGCCCTCTCGGACGAGGAACTTGCTCGCCGTGTGATGGACCTGAAAATCATTGCCCGGGCGCGCCCCATGGACAAAAAACGGCTCGTAGAGGCGCTGCAGAAACTCGACCAGGTCGTGGCCGTGACGGGCGACGGAACCAATGACGCACCTGCCCTCAAGGCGGCCCACGTCGGACTCTCGATGGGCGACGGAACGGCCGTGGCCAAGGAGGCGAGCGACATCACGATCATCGACAACTCGTTCTCTTCCATCGGCAAGGCCGTGATGTGGGGACGCTCGCTCTACAAGAACATCCAGCGCTTCCTGCTCTTCCAGCTCACGGTCAATGTGGCGGCATGCTTCATCGTCCTGAGCGGAGCCTTCATGGGCACGCAGAGCCCACTCACGGTCACGCAGATGCTATGGGTAAACCTCATCATGGACACCTTTGCCGCCATGGCTCTGGCTTCGCTGCCGCCCTCGGAGCGCGTGATGCGGGACAAGCCGCGAGACCGCAAGGCCTTCATCCTCACCCGCGCGATGTATGAAAATATCCTGGGTGTGGGCGGCTGCTTCTTCGTCTTGCTCTTCGTGCTGCTCTATATCTTCGAGCACGCCGGCATCACGAGTCTCATGGACTTGCTCCACGTGCGCCTCGGAGCGTCCGACGGACTGACCCGCTACGAGGAGACGCTCTTTTTCACCATCTTCGTGATGACCCATTTCTTCTATCTCTTCTGTTCCAGGGCTTTCGAGACGGGACGCAGCGCCCTCCATTTCAAGGGCTGCAAGGGACTGCTGCTGATCGTGGCCATCATCTTCATTGGACAGATAGCCATGGTAGAACTGCCGGGAATACAGCATTTCTTCAACGTCTGCGACCTCAAAGTGGCGGACTGGGCCATCATCATCCTGGGCTCTTCCCTCGTCCTGTGGGTGCGGGAGGGCTGGAGCTGGCTCAAGCGCTGCGTCGGCTAAGGGCGCAGAATCTGTGTGCTGGGCGGGCGCGCCTCAAACTTTTTGCGCCCGCCAGGCACAAAAACGGGGGTATCATTTTGCCATTCGGCCTTATTTTTGTATTTTTGCATCCTTGAACTTTCGCGAAGGGGAAGGGCCACGCTGCTTGCTTGATCTTTCCCCCTCTGCGGCAACAATTCAACAAGGCAAAGGCTGACTATGGCAACAAACGACAAGGGACTTACCCCCATGATGCGGCAGTTTTTCTCGATGAAGGAGAAGCACCCCGAGGCGCTGCTGCTCTTCCGCTGCGGCGACTTCTATGAGACCTACTGCGACGACGCGGTGGAGGCTGCGCGCATCCTGGGCATCACGCTCACGCGTCGCAACAACGGAGCGGCGAGTGGGGCGGAGATGGCGGGTTTTCCCCACCATGCCCTCGACACCTATCTACCGAAACTCATCCGCGCGGGAAAGCGTGTGGCCATCTGCGACCAACTGGAGGATCCGAAGAAAAAGCGGGCCGCCATCAAAGGCAAGAAGGGCCTTTCGGAGATGGACAAGATGGTGAAGCGTGGCATTACCGAACTCGTGACGCCGGGCGTGGCCATGGGAGACAACGTGCTCAACTACAAGGAGAACAACTTTCTTGCCGCCATCCATTTCGGTAAGGGGGCTTGCGGTGTGAGCTTGCTTGATATTTCCACGGGAGAGTTTCTCACCGGAGAGGGCAACTACGACTATGTGGAGAAACTCCTGGGCAACTTCCAGCCGAAGGAAGTGCTCTACGACCGCACGCGCAAACAGGACTTTGAACAGCAGTTTGGTACCAAATTCGTCACCTTTGAACTCGACGACTGGGTCTTCACCGATCAGACGGCGCGGCAGAAGCTCCTCAAGCATTTCAAAACCAAGAACCTCAAGGGTTTTGGCGTGGACCACCTGCGCAACGGCATCGTTGCCGCAGGGGCCATCATGCAGTATCTGGAACTGACCCAGCACACACATATCTCTCATATCACCTCGCTGCGCCGCATCGAGGAGGACCGCTACGTACGTCTTGACCGCTTCACCATCCGGTCCCTGGAACTCCTCCAGCCGATGCAGGAGGAGGGTACGAGTCTGCTCGACGTCATCGATCATACGGTCACGCCGATGGGCGGACGCATGATCCGACGGTGGACGGTCTTCCCGCTGCGCGATGTCAGGCAGATCAACGAGCGGCTCGATGGTGTGGAGTATTTCTACCGCGACACGGACTTCCGCGAGACGGTGGACGACGAGTTTCACCGCATCGGAGACCTGGAGCGCATTATCTCTAAGGCGGCGGTGGGCCGCATCTCGCCCCGCGAGGTCAACCAGTTGCGCCATGCGCTTGCTGCCACCGTGCCCGTGAAGACGGCTTGCCTGGAGTCGGACAACGAGGCCATGCGGCGCGTGGGCGAGCGACTGAACCTCTGCGAGACGCTCCGAAAGAGAATAGAGCAGGAGATACAGCCCGACCCACCCTTGCAGATCAACAAGGGGGGCGTGATAGCGGCGGGCTTCAGTCCTGAGCTCGACGACCTGCGATCCATCCGCGACAATGGCAAGGAGTATCTGTTGCAGATACAGCAACGGGAGATGGAAAAGACGGGTATCAGTTCGCTGAAGATAGGCTTCAACAACGTCTTCGGCTACTACCTGGAGGTGCGCAACACGTTCAAGGACAGGGTGCCAGCGGAGTGGGTGCGCAAGCAGACCCTCGCCCAGGCGGAGCGCTATATCACCGAGGAACTGAAGGAGTATGAGGAGAAAATCCTCGGTGCCGACGAGAAGATCATCGCCCTCGAGACTTCGCTCTTCACGCAGTTGGTGGAGGACATGAGGGAGTATATCCCGCAGATTCAGATCAATGCCAATGTCATAGCCCATCTCGACTGCCTGCTCTCCTTTGCCAAGGTGGCGGAGGAGCAGGGCTACGTGCGCCCCGTGGTCGATGAGAGCGACGTGCTCGACATCAGTCAGGGTCGCCATGCTGTCATCGAGACGCAGCTTCCTGTCGGGGAGCGATTTGTCCCCAACGATGTCTATCTGGACACGGAGCGCCAGCAGATTGTGATGATCACGGGTCCTAATATGTCGGGTAAGTCGGCCTTGCTGCGCCAGACGGCCCTCATAGCAATCATGGCCCAGATGGGCTGTTTCGTGCCTGCCGAGCGCGCCCGCATAGGACTGGTGGACAAGGTCTTTACAAGGGTGGGCGCCAGCGACAGTCTCTCCACGGGCGAATCAACGTTTATGGTGGAGATGACCGAGGCTGCCAATATTCTCAACAACGTCACGCCACGCTCGCTCGTGCTCTTCGACGAACTGGGGCGCGGCACGTCCACCTACGACGGCATCTCCATAGCCTGGGCTATCGTGGAATATCTCCACGAGCACAAGCGTGCCCAGGCTCGCACGCTCTTTGCCACCCACTACCATGAGCTCAACGAGATGGAGAAACGCTTCGACCGCATCAAAAACTACAATGTGAGCGTCAAGGAAATGGATGGCAAGGTGATCTTCCTCCGCAAACTGGAGCGTGGAGGCAGCGAGCACTCCTTTGGTATCCATGTGGCCGAGATAGCAGGTATGCCGCCCTCCATCGTCCGCAGGGCTTCGACAATCCTGAAGCAGCTGGAGGCAGACAACGCTCAGGTGGGGTCGGCGGGAAAAGCGAATGTGGAGAATGTGGCGACGACCGACGGAATGCAGATGTCGCTCTTCCAGCTCGACGACCCCGTACTCTCGCAGATTCGCGACGAGATACTACATCTCGACATCGACCACCTCACGCCGATGGACGCACTCAACAAGCTCAACGACATCAAGCGAATACTCAATGGGAAATAGCCCCTGGAGAGCGGCGCGCAGCATAATAAAATATAATAATGAGTTGGAACGCATGGCTATACAAGCAAAATTGCGTAACTTTGCACCCCAATCGAGTGATTGACTCAATTTATAAGGTAATAAGAACTTCAACAAGGAAAACAGAATGGCATATCTTTTTTCATCAGAGTCTGTCTCTGAAGGACATCCCGATAAAGTAGCGGACCAGATTAGCGACGCTTTGCTCGACCAGTTTTTGGCCTATGACGACAAGGCACATTGCGCCATCGAGACTTTCAACACAACGGGACAGGTGGTGATCATGGGCGAGGTACGCTCCACGGAGTATGTCGATTTGCAGACCGTGGCCCGCAAAACCATCGACCGTATTGGCTACAATAAGGCTGAGTATCAGTTTGACTCGAAGTCTTGTGGCATCCTGACAGCCATTCATGAGCAGAGCGAGGATATCGATCGGGGCGTCAGCCGCGAGGACGAGGAGGCACAGGGTGCTGGCGACCAGGGAATGATGTTCGGCTACGCCTGCAATGAGACGGCCAACTATATGCCCGTCACGCTCGATCTCGCTCATCTTATCATGCGGACGCTGGCCGACATCCGCAAGGAGGGTAAACAGATGACCTATCTCCGCCCCGACTCCAAGAGCCAGGTGACGGTGGAATATAGCGACGAGGGTGTGCCGCAGCGCATCGTCACCATCGTCGTATCGACCCAGCACGACCCCTTCATGGACGACGACGAGGCCATGCTGGCCCAGATTCAGAAGGATGTGGAGGAAATACTCATGCCGCGGGTGAAGGCACAGATCGAGTCGGAGTCCGTCCTCGCACTCTTCAACGATGACATACAGTATTTGGTCAACCCCACGGGCAAGTTTGTCATTGGTGGTCCTCACGGCGACACGGGCCTGACGGGCCGCAAGATCATTGTCGATACCTACGGCGGACGTGGTGCCCATGGTGGCGGCGCCTTCTCGGGCAAGGATTCTTCCAAGGTGGACCGATCGGCCGCCTATATGGCGCGCTACATTGCCAAGAATATGGTGGCTGCGGGTGTGGCCGATGAGGTGCTCGTGCAATTGGCCTATGCTATCGGCAAGGCGGAGCCCGTGAGTGTCTATGTCAATACCTATGGACGCAAGCATGTGGCGATGAGCGACGGCGAGATAGCCGCAAAGATAAAGGGTCTTTTCGATCTGAAGCCTAAGGCCATTGAGCGCCAGCTCAAGCTGCGCCAGCCGATGTATCTTGAGACGGCAGCCTATGGCCACATGGGCCGCAAGAACGAGGTGGTGAAGAAAAGCTTTACGAGCCGCTACCACGAGACGAAGACCATCGACGTGGAACTGTTCACCTGGGAGAAACTGGACCTGGTGGAGAAACTGAAAGAAGCATTCGGACTCTAAGCAAATGCCTGTTCTGCTGAAGGATACGCTGACGACGCAACCCGTCAATGAAAAAACGATGCCCAATCCGGGGTCCAATTTTACGACAATAGACGGGGAGACGCGCAACACGGCAGGGATGACTCCCTACCGTGTGTTGCAGGAGTTGCGTCCTGACGCGACCGAGGACCAGAAGGATTCGGCCATTCAGGCCCATTTCAAGGTCGGCGACATAGCCTACAACACGCGCACGGACACGATGACGACTTTCGGCATCCGGGTGCTGAAGGTGAAGCCTTTCGAGAAGACACGCTTCATGGACACGACCTACTTCCATGGCGGGAAGTATTTCCACCCCGAGCTCGGACTGCCACGGGTGGGCGTGGCGGGCGATCCTGCTCCTTATCTCCTGCGCAACGACAACACCATCACCTCGCTGCTGCTGGGCTGCTTCTTGTTGGCTATGTTTTCTTTTTCCTTCTCCAAAAATCTCTTCTTGCAACAGCTGAAGAATTTCTTCTTTGTGCCGCGCAGCGTGGCCGAGATGACAGAGACGGCCCTGGAGCGTCGCTTCCAGTGGTTCTTCATCCTCCAGACCGCCATGCTCTTGGGCATTATCTACTATGTCTATCAGGCGTTCTACCTCCATACCGACTTCGTCATCGACTCGCAACTGGCCCTTATCGCACTTTTTGCGGGCTTCTTCACGCTCTATTTCGGAGTGAAGTATGGTATCTATAAGTTTGTCAATTGGGTATTTTTCCATCGTCAAAATAATGAACAATGGAACCGATCCTGGCGACTGCTTAGTGCCACGGAGGGCGTGCTGCTTTTCCCACTCGTCCTTCTCGTCGTCTATTTCGACCTTCCGCTCCCTTCTGCCTTTATCTACACCGCTTCCATCATCGTTTTGGTGAAGATTCTGACCTTTTACAAAAGCTTCACCATCTTTTTCAGTCAATCGAACGTCCATCTGCAAATTATTTTGTACTTTTGTGCGCTCGAACTGATGCCGATCGTGACTTCGTGGGGCATTTTGGAAATGATAGCAAGCTATTTGAATATAAATTTTTAAGACAACGATGATTAAAAAGATTTTGATATCCCAACCACAGCCCAGTGCCAAATCTCCTTATTTTGACATAGAGAAAGCACAAGGTGTAGAAATGGTGTTCAGACCGTTCTTCAAAGTGGAAGGAATCACGGCCAAGGAGTTTCGCCAGCAGAAGATCAACATCCTCGACTACTCGGCTGTAGTGTTCACTTCGCGCCACGCTGTCGACAACTACTTCAAGCTGGCCAAGGAGATGCGTATCACCATTCCTGAGGACATGAAGTACTTCTGTGTCATCGAAACCATCGCTCTTTATATTCAAAAATACGTCCAATACCGCAAGCGCAAGGTCTTCTTTGGCAAGACGGGCAAGATTGCGGACCTCATCCCGACTATGGTGAAGCACAAGGTGGAGAATTATCTCGTGCCGCAGAGTTCGGTCCACAACGACAGTCTCTCTTTGCTGCTGGACGAGAAGGGCCTCAAGCACCGCGAGTGTGTGATGTACCGGACGGTGAACAACGAACTGACGGAGGAAGAGGTGAAAAACTTCGACTATGACATGGTGGTCTTCTTCTCTCCCACGGGGGTGCAGTCGTTTACCAGTAGTATGCCCCAGTTTGAGCAGGGCGACGTTCGTATCGCAGCCTTCGGTCCTGCTACGGCCAAGGTGATCCGCGACTCGGGACTGCGTCTTGATTTGGAGGCACCCACCAAGGAGTTTCCGTCTATGACGGCAGCGGTGGAAAACTATCTGAAGCGAGAGAACAGAGTACAGCAATAATTCATAGAAGCGCATAGACCAAAGTATATAACGCCCACGAAGATGACTGCGGGTAAGCACACATTCGGTAAGGAAGAGCATATCGTCAGCAAGTTGCAGATAGACCGTCTCTTCAGCAAAGGGGGCAGCCGTGCGTTGTCGGCCTTTCCGATTCGTGTGGTCTATCGTCTCTATGACCGTCCGGAGTATGACCCCGTGGCCGTGCAGGTGCTCCTGAGCGTACCGAAACGCCATCTGAAGTATGCTGTGGCGCGCAATCGCGTGAAACGCCAATTGCGCGAGGCGTATCGCTTGCAAAAGGAAATCCTCGCCGAGGCGCTGCCCGAGGGAAACCATCTGGACCTGGCCTTCATCTGGCTGAGCGATGATTTGGTTGATACCGCGACCGTCTACCATCGCATGGGCAATCTCCTTGCCCGCTTGGCGGAGCGACTGGGGAGTGCCAAAGCCTGACGGACTTAGCACATAGCGTGATGATGAGACTTTCGGAAGCCGCGCGGGCACTTTCGCGCATCCTTAGCTGGTTGCTTATCCTGCCCATTCGCTTCTATCAGCAATGTATCTCGCCCTTCACGCCTCCCTCTTGCCGCTTCACGCCGACGTGCTCGGAGTATGCGCGTCAAGCAATAGCAAAGCACGGACCTTTCAAAGGTCTCTATTTGGCCATCCGCCGACTGCTTAGGTGCCATCCCTGGGGTGGATCGGGCTACGACCCCGTGCCTTGAGTCAAGAGGCGGGGCCACTACGATGCGTAGCGCCCATGATGGAGTGCTATATATTAATAAGGAGAAATAGAACAATCTTTTAAATACATCTCATACAATTTCTATGAAGAATTTTGTTGAAGAGCTGAAATGGCGTGGAATGCTTGCACAGATCATGCCAGGCACAGAGGAATATCTTTTGGAACATACCGTGTCGGCCTATCTCGGCACAGACCCTACCGCAGACTCCCTCCATATCGGACACCTCTGCGGCATCATGATGCTGCGCCATCTGCAGCGTTGTGGACACAAGCCTTATCTTCTCGTCGGAGGCGCTACGGGCATGATTGGCGATCCCTCAGGCAAAAGTGCGGAGCGCAATCTCCTTGACACCGAGACGCTCTACCACAATCAGGAGGCCATCAAGAAGCAGGCATCCAAGTTTCTTGACTTCGACGGCACGGCGCCCAACAAGGCCGAGATGGTCAACAACTACGACTGGATGAAGGACTTCTCCTTCCTCGACTTTGCCCGCGAGGTGGGTAAGCACATCACCGTCAACTATATGATGGCGAAGGAGAGCGTGCAGCAGCGTCTCAACGGTACGGCGCGCGATGGACTTTCCTTTACAGAGTTTACCTACCAGCTCCTCCAGGGTTACGACTTTCTCCATCTCTACCGCGAGCATGGCGTCCGGTTGCAGTTGGGTGGCAACGACCAGTGGGGCAATATGACGACGGGTACTGAGCTGATCCATCGCACTCTGGGCAACGATGTAGAAACCTTCTGTATCACCTGTCCGCTCATCACGAAGGCCGATGGCAAGAAGTTTGGCAAGACGGAGAGTGGCAACGTTTGGCTCGACGCCAAGCGCACCACGCCCTATGCCTTCTATCAGTTCTGGCTCAATGTGGCTGACGATGAGGCAGAGCGCTATATCCGCATCTTCACCGACCTCGACCATGAAACCATCGAGGGGCTCATCGCCGAGCACAGACAGGATCCGGGCCGCCGCGCCCTGCAGCGTCGTCTCGCCGAGGAGGTGACGGTAATGGTCCACTCGCGCGAGGACCTCGACATGGCTATCGCTGCCAGTAACATCCTCTTCGGCAAGGCGACCCGCGAGACGCTGGAGCAGCTTGATGAGGCTACGCTCAACGATGTATTCAAGGACGTGCCCCACTATACGATCTCCCGCGACCAGCTCGGACAACCTGCCGTTGATATTTTCTGTCAGGAGGGTTGGCAGATCTTCCCCAGCAAGAGTGAGATGCGCAAGCTCGTCAAGGGCAACGGCGTGAGCCTTAACAAGGAGAAGCTCACGGCCTTCGACCGTCCTGTCACAGCCGAGGACCTCATCGACGGCAAGTATCTGCTCGTGCAGCGTGGCAAGAAAAACTATTACCTGGTCTCTGTAGGCGAATAGACCAAGGATATCTGCAAAGGCGGGTTGTAAGCGGAAAACCGCTTGTAGCCCGCCCTTGCTCATTCGTACCAACCTGTGCTCTATCCATTTTTGACTGCCCCCTCTACAAAGAGGGAAATGGCGGGAAAAATGCTCGTAGGTGAGTAATTTCCGGGAAAAACACGCTAAAAATCCAATTTTTCACCTAAACGCTTGGTTGTTTAGGAAAATAGTGCTATCTTCGCACATGAAATATATTAAAGACAAATAAAAACAAATTATCGGTTTAAGTTATGAAGAAAACATTACTCCTTTTAGGTGCAGCTGCACTTTTTTCTTCTGCCGCATCGGCTCAGTCTACTCGTCTTGCCTCCATCTACAGCAACGATGAGTATGAATTTACCCTCTTCGGATATGACGACCAAGGCCGTTTCAACCGTGTGGAGCGTCACGACTACAACGGCAGCATCTACTACGACAGCCTGGTCTTTAACGACAAGAGTCAGATCGAGGTGGATTATGCTTTCCAGAATCGCGACAACGATGAGGGTTATAAGCTCATGGCGAAGTGTACCTACGGCTATGATAAGAATGGCAACGTAGAGTGGCGCGACAACTACAACTCCTTTGGAAGCGACGAGCTCAGCCAGAGTGCCCATATCGTTTACACCTACGACGCAAAGAACCGGATGACACGCCAGACACAGTATTGGGCCAACGACTACGAGAATCCGTTTGCGATCATCACCTATACTTATAATGAGCTTGGTCAGCATATCACTACTGTCGAGAGCTACTCCGACTTCTTCGACCCGTCCGTATTTACCGAGGCCAACAAGAACGTCTATGAGTACAACGCCAAGGGACAGATCACCAATGTCAAGCGCTATAGCGTCAATGAGGGTCAGTATGAGTTGGCCAATACCGAGGAGTTTGACTATGACGACTTGGGCAACGTCACCGAGGACCGCATCGTCGTCAGTTCGCGCATCGTCGCCAAAAACGTCTATCGCTACAATACTTCCGTCGATGCTTCGGATATCTATTATCCCGCATCCCACGAGTACAATATCGGCCGCACCTTCGGTTTGAACAGCCAGCTTGAGGAGGAGGATATCTGGGCTGATGCAGACGATGACGATGTCGATGAGGCCATCTATGCCTACACGCTGATTTATCACTATGAGGCCAGCGATCCCAACAAGGTAGAACAGGTGACTTCTACCAAGGCTTATGTTGATGCCAATGCCAAGGAAATCCACTTCGGTGGCGACGTCACCTGTGTCGTTAGCATCTATGGTCAGGATGGCAAGCTCGTCCTCAATACCAGCGCCCGTGGCAAGGCCGACCTTTCCACCCTTCCCGCTGGCATGTATATCGCTCGTGTACAGGGTGTGGGCACAGCTCCTTCTTTCCACAAGTTCGTGATCAAGTAGGCAGCAGACTACGGACGAAAGTCTGATAACAACCACTTGAGACAAAGGCCTTGGGTGGAAGTCCAAAATCAATCGCAGAACAGGCAAACAGTAGTGACTGTTGCCCTTGGATCGGCGGCTGATTTTGGACTTTTATGTTACTCGTCTCGACCTGCTTTCGCTGGCAAGAAAACAGGGTGCTCAAATCGTATCCTACTAAACAACCTTAAAAAAGGGCACTCGCTTCCCTATTTTACATAATTAACACTTTGAAAATGCGCTTATTTCGATTATTCTGCTTAAATTTGCAAGCAAAACGCCGTCCGAAAGGGTAGGCGAGCCGTTTTGCTGCACTACCGCCAGCTTTAGGCAGCAGCGGCAACGCATAAAAAGTACAATAGATCAAAAATGATGATACGCAAGATTTGGCCGCTCATGGTCGTCCTTTCTGCTGTTGCAATGCTCAGCTCCTGCCTCGGCAACGATGATGACGATGTCGACAACTCCTATACTTATTACAACGATGCGGGCATCGTCTCCTTCTCTCTCGGTACGATGAAGCAATATCGCGATACGGTGGCGAAGGACGGTAGCGACTCTACCTACTTTGTCCACATCGTCGGTAAGAGTTTTCCTTTTGTCATCGACCATGTGAAAGGACAGATTTACAACCCCGACTCATTGCCCTTCCGTACCGACGTGAGCCGTGTGGTGGTCACGGCTACCACACGCAACTCGGCCCTCATCTATATCAAGCGTCTTCCCTCCGACACGTTGGGAATCAACAAGGACAGTCTGGTCCGCTACGATGCCACCGACTCGCTCGACCTGCGCCAGCCCCGCGTCTTCCGCTGCTTGTCGCTTGACGGCACAGGATGGAGAAAGTATGACGTCAAGGTCAACGTCCACCAGCAGAGTGGCGACGACTTCCATTGGAATCGCATGGCTGACCAGCCCATACTCTCTTCCATGACCGCCATGAAGGCTGTCGTCCTGGGCGATAGTCTCTATGTCTTCGGACGTGCCGAAGGGAGTGGCCTTGTGCTGGGAGGAAGCCGCAAGGACGGCAACCTGCGGATGCTTACTCCCGATATCAATACGCCTATTGCTGCTGACGCCTACCAAGGCGTGGTGACGATGGGGCGCAAGATGTATTTTGTCAACAAAGGTGTCGTGCTCTCTACCCCGGACGGCATCCACTATGAACAGAAGAGTCACGGCGATAATGGCCTCGTGCGCCTTGTCGCTGCCAGTCGTAAGGAACTCTTTGCGCTTACCACTACGGGCCATATCGTTTGCTCTCGCGACGAGGGATCCTCCTGGACAGAGACAACAATCGGCGACGACAAGCAGTTGATGCCCACAGAGATAGCAGGCTATACCTGTCAGCCTGTCCGTACCAACGACGAGGTGGACCGCATTTTGATCGTCGGCAAACTCACGGGAAGAAAGTATGCAGCCTCCTGGACAAAGATCACGGACTACAACGACACCCATATCGTCTATCCGTGGACCTATGTAGATGTGGCCGATGACAACCGCTATGCTCTCCAGGCCTACAACGGTCTGACAATCACGGCCTATAACGACGGTGCATTGGCCTTTGGCACTGATACAGAGGGACGCTTCTCCCAGCTCCTTTATAGTAAGGATGGTGGTATTACCTGGAAGCCAACGGAGACACAGGCTATTCCGTCCGCGTTTCAGACTTCGGCAGCAGCCTTCACAGGCGTAGCGGATGCCGACAACTATATCTGGTTGCTCAACAGTGACGGACAGTTGTGGCGCGGCAGACTCGATCGTCTTGCCTGGAAGAAGTAGTCGGCCGACAAGACTTTGCCCGTCGCTACCTATTATATATTAGGAAAAATATAAGTACTGGGATCAGTTCGATCATATACTAAGTCATCAAGACAAGAATGAGGAAAACGCTGCTCTATATCTTGCTTCTGCTGCTGCCCGCCGTTTCATTGCGAGCGCAAGAGGAGGATACCTATCTCATGGAGGTGGGTGCTGGTGGCGGCATGATGGGCTATCTTGGCGACTTCAACAGTACGATCACCAAGGACCTCCAGCCCATGGCCTCCCTGCTTTGGCGCTACAATCTCTCGCCCTACATGGGGGTGAGAGCCAATGTCAGCTACGGCAAGATGAAGGGTTCGTCGGCGGACGTGAAGGACTACTATCCCAACCTTGCAGGAAAGCCCCCTTATGAGTTCAACAATACACTTATCGACGTGGGCTTCACCTACGAGTACAACTTTTGGCCCTACGGGACGGGACGCGACTATCGTGGCGCACAGCCAATCACGCCGTTCGTCTTTGCAGGATTGGGTGCAACCTACGTCTCCCTAGATGGTCAGACCGACAAAAGCAGCGTCTTTTCGGCCAATGTGCCGCTGGGTATTGGTATCAAATACAAGGCTGGCAAGAGAGTCAATATCGGAGTGGAATGGGCCATACACTTTTCGTTGAGTGACGAGCTCGACGGCAAGAAAGACCCCTACGATATCCCGAGCACGGGAGCTTTCAAGAATACTGATTGCTATTCCACGCTCCAATTCACCATCACATATAGTTTCAAGGCCAAGTGCAGAACTTGCCACAACGAGGATGAATAACATAACAACGATCAATACGCTCGATCCGAACCGCATTCCGGAGCATATTGCCATTATCATGGATGGCAACGGCCGTTGGGCCAATGAGCACGGGAAACCCCGTTCCTACGGCCATCAGATGGGGGTGGAGACAGTCAGGAAAATAACTTCCGAGTGTACACGCTTAGGAGTCAAGTTTCTGACGCTCTATACTTTCTCCACGGAGAATTGGAATCGCCCAGCCACGGAGGTGGCTGCCCTTATGGGGCTGGTCCTCTCGTCGCTTGAGGACGAGATCTTCATGAAGAACAACGTGCGCTTCCGCGTCATTGGCGATATGGGTCGCCTGCCCGACGAGGTGCAGCAGAAGCTCCGCGAGACGGAGGAACATACCAAGGACAATACGGCTATGACGATGGTCGTGGCCCTGAGCTATTCTGCGCGGTGGGAGATCGTGAAAGCGGTCAAGGATATTGTCGATGAGAAATGGAATCCTCTCATCTCCCGCCGTATTGGATCGGAGGATATCACAGAGGAAGTTATTGCCCAGCATTTGCAGACAAGTTTCATGCCCGATCCCGACTTGCTGATCCGCACGGGCGGGGAACTGCGCGTGAGCAATTTCCTGCTTTGGCAAATAGCCTATTCGGAGTTGTACTTCTGCGATACCTACTGGCCCGACTTTGACGAGGAGGACCTCCACAAGGCCATCATCAGCTACCAGAGCCGTCAGCGTCGTTTCGGAAAGACCGAGAAACAAATTGAGAACGAAAATCAACAAGGATGAACAAGATAGATAAGGTGTTGCTGCTTGCCGGCTTTCTCTCGGTGGGAACGGCGGCAAAGGTGTGCGCACAAGAGAAGATTGTCAACCCACCGATCAGTTATGCGGGCGTGCCAGGCAACTATCGTCTGGCGGGCTTGCAGGTGTCAGGTGTGGAAGGCTATGAGGACTATGTGCTCACGAATATCTCCGGTCTGCAGGTCGGACAGGAGATCGAAATTCCGGGCAATGCCGTCACGGATGCCGTGAAGCGCTATTGGAAGCACGGACTCTTCTCTGACGTCTCTATCGCAGCCGACTCGATCGTTGGCAACGACGTCTATCTGCATATCTACCTCAAGACGCGCCCCCGTGTCTCCACCATCAATTATAGTGGTGTGAAGAAGAGCGAGCAGACCGACCTCGAAAACTCCCTCGGACTGCTCAAGGGTGGACAGATTACGCCTAACATGATCGACCGCGCAAAGCTCATCGCCAAGAAGTATTTCGATGACAAGGGCTATAAGAACGCCGAGATCAACATCCGCCAGCGCGAGGACGTGGTCAACAAGAACCACGTTATCCTCGACATCGAGATAGATAAACACGAGAAACTGAAGGTCCGCACCATCTATATCCATGGCAACCAGCAGTTGCCTGCCAGCAAGATCAAGGGTGGCCTTTTCCGCAAGGGAGCTTTTGCCAAGATCCACGAGGCAGGAAAGCTGGGCAACTTCCTCAAAGCGAAGAAGTTTACGCCCGAGCGTTGGGCAGAGGACAAGAAGAATCTTATAGCCAAATATAACGAGCTGGGTTACCGCGACGCCCGCATCCTGCGCGATAGTGTGTGGAATGCTGACGAGAAGCACGTCAATGTCTATGTGGAGGTCGATGAGGGTATCAAATATTATGTCCGCAACATCACCTGGGTGGGCAATACGGTCTATTCCACTGACTACCTTTCAGCCCTGCTTGGTATGCACAAGGGTGATGTCTATAACCAAAAGTACCTCAGCAAACGACTGACGGAGGACGACGACGCCGTGGGCAATGCTTATTGGAATAACGGTTATATCTTCTACAACCTCGAACCAGCTGAGGTCAACGTCGTAGGTGATAGCATCGACCTGGAAATGCGTATCTTCGAGGGTCAGCAGGCGCGTATCAGCCGTGTCCGCATCAATGGCAATGATCGACTCTATGAGAATGTCATCCGCCGTGAGCTGCGCACGAAGCCTGGCGACCTCTTCTCCCGAGAGGCCTTGCAGCGTTCCGCGCGAGAGATTGCTTCCATGGGTCACTTCGACCCCGAGTCGGTCAATCCTGTCCCGCATCCCAACTACGAGAACGGAACGGTGGATATCGACTGGAATCTGAAGCAGAAGTCCAACGACCAGATTGAGTTGTCGTTCGGATGGGGACAGACGGGCGTTATCGGACGTGTGGGACTGAAGCTCAACAACTTCTCCATGGCCAACCTCTTTCATAAGAACAAAGAGCACAAGGGGTTGATGCCGATTGGCGACGGCGAGGTCTTGCAGCTCTCCGCACAGAGCAATGCGTCCTACTACCAGAGCTATTCTGCACAGTATTCCACCAACTGGTTTGGCGGACGCCGCCCCATCCAGTTTAGCGTGGGTGCTTTCTTTAGCAAGCAGACCGACGTGTCAAGCAACTACTATAATAGTTCCAGCATGTACAACTACTACAACTACATGTATGGCTATGGCAACTACAATTACAACAATTACGAGAACTACTACGACCCCGACAAGTACATCAAACTCTATGGTGTGAATGTCGGTTGGGGTAAGCGTCTCAGATGGCCTGACGATTACTTCACGCTCTCGCTCCAGCTCGCCTATCAGCGCTATGACCTGCGCAACTGGCGCTACTTCATCATGTCCAACGGTACGGCCAACAACCTCAACCTCAGCGTCACGCTCAACCGTACCTCCACCGACAACCAGCTCTACCCGCGCCGCGGATCCGAGTTTATGGTATCGCTGACAATGACGCCGCCCTGGTCTAAGTGGGATGGCAAGGACTACGAGCACTTGGCTACCAATGCCCAGTCGGCTACCTATCAACAGGAGCAGCAGGAGAAGTACAAGTGGGTGGAGTACTACAAGTGGAAGTTCAAGGCCCGCACCTTCACCGCACTGACCAATTCCACGAAGAGTCTCGTGCTCATGACGCGTGTCGAACTGGGATTGCTCGGTTCCTACAACCGCTTTAAGCAGTCGCCCTTTGAGACCTTCTACGTCGGTGGTGATGGTATGAGTGGCTATTCCACGGGCTATGCCGAGGAGACTATTGGCCTCCGTGGTTACGAAAACGGCTCCATCTCCAACAACGCCCAGGCCCAGGTCAACTTCTCTGGCTATAACGCCTATGCTTACGACCGCTTCTCTTTGGAGCTCCGTTATCCGTTCCTCTTGGGCAACACCACGATCTACGGACTCGGATTCATCGAGGCGGGTAACGCCTGGGCACAGACTAAGGACTTCAACCCGTTTGACATGAAGCGTTCGGCAGGTATCGGTGTGCGCATCTTCCTCCCGATGGTAGGTCTGATGGGTCTCGATTGGGCCTATGGTTTCGACAAGGTCTATAACAACGGATCTTACAGCAAGGGTGGCAGTCAGTTCCACTTCATCCTTGGTCAGGAGTTCTAAGTCCGTCTGCGCACGGGCCTCTTCCCCAGGAACCATGATCTTCATGGGGGGGGGAGCCTGAGGCAATCCCTGAAGGGATAGGGTCTGACAGAATCCACTGCCCCACGCGAGGAATAGCAATGAAAACAATATCGAATAGACAAAAGCAATAAAGAATATGAAACAGACAGTTGGCAAGATGATGGGCGCAAAAGCCTGGACACTACTCCTGCTCGCTCTCTTCGCCCTCCTTCCGAAGGCGGTGATGGCACAGAAGTTTGCCCTCATCGATATGGAATACGTCCTCAAGAACGTGCCCGCCTATGAGCGCGCCAACGAGCAGCTCAACCAGGTGAGCAAGAAATGGCAGGCTGAGGTCGAAGCTCTCACTACCGAGGCTGGCACGATGTACAAGAACTACCAGAACGAGGTAGTCTTCTTCTCCGAGGAGCAGAAGAAGAAGCGCCAGGAGGACATCATGGCCAAGGAAAAGCAGGCTTCAGATCTGAAGCGCAAGTACTTCGGTCCGGAGGGTGAGTTGTTCAAGAAGCGCACCTCCCTGATGACGCCGATCCAGGAGGAGATCTACACCGCCGTGAAGGATATTGCTGACCAGCGCGGCTACTCCCTTGTCATAGACCGCTCCAGCGATGGCGCGGGCATCATCTATGGCTCGCCGAAGATCGACATTAGCAATGAGGTGCTCCAGAAACTTGGCTATGGCCAGGATTGATCTACGAAGAAACAATAATAATAATAATATCATTAAGCTAAAAGAAAAATGAAGAAGTTACTGATTGCATTGATGCTTTGCGCACCGATGACGATGTTTGCACAGAAGTTTGGCCACATTGACTCCCAGGCTCTCCTGATGTCCCTTCCCGAGGCGGTAGCAGTTCAGAACGAGCTGCAGGCCAAGGGCAACGAGTATCAGAAGCAGTTGGAGGACATGCAGAAAGAGCTTCAGACCAAGGCCGAGGCCTACGACAAGGCCAAGGCTACCATGCCTACCGCCAAGCAGGAAGAGACCGAGCGTGAGTTGAACGATATGTACCAGAAGATTCAGCAGACCGCCCAGGACAACCAGAAGGCCTTCAACGACGAGCAGCAGCGCAAGCTCGGACCGTTGCTCGACAAGGTTCGTACGGCTATTGCATCTGTTGCCAAGGCGGGTGGTTACGTCTATATCATGGAGAAGGACGGCGGTCAGCCTCTCTACATCAACGACACGATCAGCAAGGATATCACCGTCGAGGTTAAGGCAGAGCTTGCTAAGATGAAGTAAGTCGACGCCGCATCAACCCGTCATGCAGTCAAGGGCAGATAGACATCGGGTCTGTCTGCCCTTGACCGCTTTTACTCACAATCGCTTATCAACCAAGAAATGAAGATGAAAAAGACCCTTTACACTCTTCTGTTCGCGAGCCTCCCAATCCTTGCCACTGCGCAAGAGGCTGCTGCGCCCCTCTCGCTCTCAGTCACTGAAGAGACTGCGTCCGAATCTACGCCCACCCTACGGTTTGCTTGGTTCAGCCAGGAGGAAGTGCTGCGTTCCATGCCCGAATACCAGGCTGCGGGACGTTATGTCGATTCTCTCAAGACGGAGTACGCCCGTGAGGCTAAACGCTCCGCTGACGACTTCTCGTTGAAGTACGAGGAGTTTCTCGACCAGCAACGCAACCTAGCCACCTCTATCCGCCGCAAGCGCCAGGCCGAACTTCAGGAGCTGATGAGCCAGAATATTGCCTTCAAGGCCGAAGGCGAGCGACTGCTGGCACGTGAGACCCAGCGAGCCTATGCTCCAGCTAAACGCAAGTTGCTGGCCGCTGTGGCAGAGATTGCCCGCCAGCGAGGCTACGCCTTTGTCCTTAATAGTGACGGCGACAACCTCCCCTATGCAGATAGTGCACAAGGCGACGAGATTACGCTCCTACTCAAGCAGGAGTTGAGTGGGAAAATGTAGGAGCGTCCCGCGCCCTTACCCTCTCGCTTGTCTTTCCACAACGGTCTCGTGGTTTCCTGTGTTTCCTTTCATGGTCTCGCTGTTGCCCGTGTTTCCTCACGATATTTCAAGATAAAAAACTCATCACTATGACTCTCCCACAAACTCCCGGACCTATCGGTATCTTCGATTCCGGCTATGGCGGACTGACCATTCTTCAGGGCATCCGCCAACAGTTGCCCCAGTACGACTATGTCTATTTGGGCGACAATGCACGTGCACCCTATGGTTCTCGGTCCTTCGACGTGGTCTATCAGTTCACACGCCAGGCCGTCGTCAAACTGTTTGAGATGGGTTGCCATCTAGTCATCCTGGGCTGCAACACAGCTTCTGCCAAGGCGTTGCGCACCATTCAGCAAAACGACCTTCCCCTGATCGACCCGGCACGTCGCGTGCTGGGTGTGATCCGTCCTACGGCCGAGATCGTGGGCAATCTTACCCGTTCCCGCCATGTCGGCATCCTTGCCACCGAGGGCACGATCCGTAGCCATAGCTACGCCCTTGAGATCAAGAAACTATCGCCCGACATCACCGTTACGGGTGTGGCCTGTCCGCTCTGGGTGCCTATCATTGAGAATAACGAGGCGGGCACCCCTGGTGCTGACTATTTTGTCAAGAAGCGTATCGATCTTATCCTCCATACCGACCCAGCCATTGATACGCTCATCCTCGGCTGCACCCATTATCCCATTCTTCTGCCCACCATCCGTCGCTACGTCCCCAAGGGAGTCAGTGTGGTGGCACAGGGATCGTATATAGCCAGCAGTTTGCACGACTACCTCCATCGCCATCCCGAAATGGAAACACGCTGCACCAAGCAGGGCACCGTTCGCTATTTCACCACCGAGCGTGCAGACAAGTTTCAAGACCATGCCCGTATATTCCTTTCCGACGAGGTGCGCGCACAACACATCAGCTTGGAATAGCTTCAATTCCCTAATACAATTCATCCGATAACGCATGTGGACAGGGTTGCCACAGTGTTATCGGATGAATCCGTTTCTATTTCGAAAAACGTACGTTCAGAAGTTATTTCTTCTGTCCTCGTTTTTGGTCTTCCTTGATAAGCTGGAGAAGGTGCTCCACGGCTTCGGCTTCTGGAATGCCACGCTCCACGCATACCTTGCCACGATAGAGGGCGATGCGTCCCACGCCAGCCCCTACATAACCATAGTCGGCGTCTGCCATCTCGCCCGGCCCGTTGACGATACATCCCATGATGCCAATTTTCAAACCCTTCATGCCCTTAGTGGCCTCCTTCACCCGTGCGATCGTCGTCCGAAGGTCGTAGAGCGTGCGTCCGCAGCCCGGACAGGAGATATACTCCGTCTTGACCATGCGCAGTCGCCCTGCCTGCAGGATACCATAAGCTGTGTCGGTGAGATCTTGCATGGCAATGTCGCCATCGTTCATTAGCCAGAGTCCGTCCGTCAGTCCATCCATCATCAGCGCGCCCATGTCCGCAGCCGCCTCCAGTTGCAGGTCTGCCTTCTCCTGCTGCGAGTGTTTGTAGGCTTGTGCGAAGACCACGGGATTCTCGATACCCTCTGCCATCAGTTCGTGGACGAGTGCGCGCTGCTCTCCGAGTCGGTTCTGATGCTGGCTCGGTACGACCACCACTACGTTGGGATTTGCCTTCAGGCACGCCTTATACTCCTCGGCACAACTACCATAGGGCAGCACCAGGAAGATGGGCGCCGTGTCGGGCACCGCCGAGATATAAGGCATGGCATTGTAGGGGAAGATAGGAAACATATAGTCGGCCACGTCCATGTGTTTCTGCAGCTCCCGTCCAAAGGCGTTGAAATCAACGATGTAGCGTTGTCCCTCTACGGGTAGGTCAGGCATCTGTTGCCCCACATAGATGTAGTCGGGGCGCAGCGCCTCCGGACCCTGTGTAACTCCCTCTTTCGCGCCTTGCACCTCCGACACGATGACCACGGGCGGTTGTGTGCCGCCGATAGGTCCCACAGCCTGCGTCTTGCGACGCTCCGGCCGCAGGTAGTCGAAGTTCTTGGCCTGTACGCCCGGTACGAGGAGATGTCCCTGCTTGCGCCGGATGTAGCGCACGAGGTGCTTGGCGACGGGAATCTCCGCCTCCGGCTCCTCGCTCAGCGATACGCGGATGGTGTCGCCGATACCATCGGCAAGGAGTGCGCCGATTCCCACGGCACTTTTGATGCGTCCGTCCTCGCCCTCACCCGCCTCGGTTACACCGAGATGGAGTGGGTAGTGCATGTCCTCGCGATCCATCTCCGCTACCAGCAGGCGTACTGACCGCACCATGACAACCGTGTTGGACGCCTTGATGGAGATGACCACGTCGTCGAAGTTGTGCTTGCGGAAGATGCGAAGAAACTCCATGCAGCTCTCCACGATACCTTCTGGCGTGTCGCCGTAGCGCGACATGATGCGATCGGAGAGGCTTCCGTGGTTCACGCCAATGCGTACCGCCGTATGGTGCTCCTTGCAGAGGTCGATAAACGTCGTCAGTCGTTCCTCGATCTTTTCCAGTTCCTGTGCGTATTGCTCGTCCGTATATTCCAGGTGCTTGAAGGTACGGGCCGGATCGACGTAGTTGCCCGGGTTGATGCGCACCTTCTCTGTATGGCATGCGGCCACGTCGGCCACGTTGGCGTTGAAGTGGATGTCTGCACAAAGCGGCTGCGTGTAGCCCTCTGCGCGCAACTGGCGGCTGATGTTGGCCAAGTTCTCGGCCTCTCGCCGTCCCTGTGTGGTCAGGCGCACCAGTTCGCCTCCTGCGTCGATGATGCGCTTGCATTGCGCCACGCTCCCCTCGGTGTCGAGGGTCGAGGTGGTGGTCATCGACTGGACGCGCACAGGATTGTCTCCACCGATATTGAGCCGTCCCACATGGGCTACGGTTGCGGCACGCCGCTTATAGTTGAACAAATCTGTCATTTCCCTAAGCTATATTTTAGGTAGAACGTATGAGAAAGATAGAAAACACATAAAGAAAAGTAAAGCGTATGGGCCAGACGTGTGCCTTAGCACTTGAAGCGATAACCCTCCATGTGCGCAAGCTCCTCGTTGGCCTTCTCTATCTTCTTGCCCAGTCCAGCTTTCCAGTTTTCCACCTTGCGTGCGATCTCCTCGTCGGCCAGCGCCATCATCTCGGCAGCCAGCACGGCCGCATTCTGCGCTCCGTTCACACCCACTGTAGCCACGGGAATGCCCGGTGGCATCTGGATGATGGACAACATGGCATCGAGGCCGTCGAGCATACCCTTGATGGGCACGCCGATCACGGGCAGCGTCGTCGAGGCAGCAATCACGCCCGGCAGTGCTGCCGCCATACCCGCTCCGGCGATGATGACCCTGAGGCCGCGGCCTTTGGCCTCACGCGCAAACTTCTCTACCGCTTCTGGGGTGCGGTGAGCCGACAAGGCGTTGACCTCAAACGGTATTTCCTGCTCCTCAAGCCACTTGCAAGCCTTCTCCATCACTGGAAGGTCGCTTGTAGAACCCATGATGATACTTACTAATGGTTGCATATCCTCGTTTTTTATAAATGATCTCGTATTTTATAATTATGATAATCTATCTTTTAAGATGTGGCTGTCCGCTCTGTCTCTCAGACACGGCAGCACCATCCCCCTCCTTGCAGGAGGTGCATAACATGGTGCAAAGATAACCATTTTTTCGCAAACGGGTGGCTCGGGTGGCAGAAAAGCAGAAAACAAGCGGGCAGACGGGTGGGGAAGTGACGTTTTTCCCACCATCCCAGCTCCCTTTGGCCTGCTCCTGCCCGTTCCAAGCCAAAAAGTTGGCAAGAAATTTTGTACTTACAGGAAATAGCGTTACTTTTGCACAACAAACTAAAAACAATTGAAATGTCATTCATAGCACATTGCAACGAGATTTTCAATCAGGCCATTCGTGATTATCACGTCACCGACAATGTCGATACGCCTATCCATAACCCCTACGAGCGCGACTCGATAGAGAACCGCCTCTATTTGAAGTGCTGGATCGATACCGTACAGTGGCATTTTGAGGATTTGATTCGCGATCCCCATATCAGCCCCGTCGATGGCATGAGCCTCAAGCGTCGCATCGACCGCAGCAATCAGGACCGCACGGACCTGGTGGAGCAGATCGACTCCTACTTCCGTCAGCTCTATTGCGATGTGAAGGTGCTTCCCGAGGCCACGCTCAATACCGAGAGCCCAGCTTGGGCCCTTGATCGCTTGAGCATCCTCGCCCTGAAGATTTACCACATGCGGGAGCAGGCAGAGCGCACCGACGCCAGTCCCGAGCACATTGCAAAGTGCAAGACGAAGCTCGACGTGCTCCTGGAGCAGCAGCGCGATCTCTCCACCGCCATTGGTCAGTTGCTCGACGATATCCAGGCGGGCCGCAAGTACATGAAGGTCTATCGTCAGATGAAGATGTACAACGACCCGACCACCAATCCCGTGCTCTATCAAAACAAAGCGTGAAGGCCGACCATATCATCGTAATCCGCTTCTCCGCCTTAGGCGACGTAGCAATGACGGTCCCCGTCATTGCCTCTTTGGCTGCGCAGTATCCAAAGTTGCGCATCTCTGTCGTAAGTCGCCCGATGGCGCGTCCCCTCTTCCAGCACCTCGCTCCCAATGTGGACTTCATGGCTGCCGATGTGGGCAGCGAGTATCACGGTGTGCGGGGGCTCAACACCCTCTACCGCCGTATGGTGGCCAAGCACCCCACGGCGGTAGCCGACCTCCACGACGTGCTGCGCACGAAGTTTCTTCGCCACCGCTTTACCCTGGAGGGCTTCAAGGTCGCTCATATTGACAAGCATCGCAAGGGCAAGCGCCGTCTCTGCGCCCAAAAGAACAAGGAGCTGGTGCAGCAACCCACCTCCTTCGACAACTACGCCGAAGTCTTTGCCAAACTCGGCTACCCCGTTAGTTTTTCTTTTACCTCCATCTTTCCGAAGGAGGGCGCAGACCTCACCCCCCTTGTCCCCGTCGTCGGCCAAAAGGGAGCTAAGGAAGTGTGGGTCGGCCTCGCCCCCTTTGCTGCCCATGCGGGCAAGATCTATCCTGAGGAGAAGATGCGAGATCTCATCGCCTTGCTCAACCAGCGTCATCCCTCGTGGCGTTTCTTCCTTTTTGGTGGTGGCGGACGTGAGCGAGATCTCCTTACGGCCTGGGCCGAACCCTTCCCGAAGACACAGTGTGTGGGCACGCTGCTTCATTCCCTCGATGAGGAACTGATTCTCATGAGTCGCCTTGACGCGATGGTGAGCATGGACAGCGCAAATATGCATCTGGCCAGCGTTGTCGGCACTCCTGTGGTGAGCGTCTGGGGAGCTACCCATCCCTTTGCCGGATTCATGGGATGGGGCCAGCCTGCCGAGAATGCAATACAGGTGGAGGGCCTCCCCTGCCGTCCCTGTAGCGTCTATGGCAACACCCCCTGCCTGCGGGGCGACTTTGCCTGTATGGCCGGCATTGCCCCCGAGCGGATCGTCAAGCGCATAGAGGAGGTCGTGGCGAAATAGGTATTGCGCGTATCCCCAATTGTGCCACCCCTCTTGTCCCTCTTTTCCTTGTTGCTCTTTCTCGATTTTCGCGTTCTGTTTCAAGCGTCGTTCTTTCTTTGCCTCTGTTTTTTATATAACAACCCACTTCGATGATGGAAAGTAGCATGAGCACTCGCTACCAACGCTACCTGCGGTTGGAAAAAGGATTCTCCCCCAATACCGTCGATGCTTATATGCGCGACCTGGGGAAGCTGCTCCGCTATCTCTTTACGGAGCGGACCGACGTGCTCGACGTGCGCTTGGAGCAGTTGGAGCACTTTGCCGCCTCACTCGCCGACCTTGGTATCAGTGCGCGTTCCATGGCGCGAATCCTCAGCGGCGTCCGCCAGTTCTACCGCTGGCTCGTCCTTGACGGCTACCTCAAGGCTGACCCCACCGTTCTTCTGGAGTCGCCCAAGCAGCCTGCCCATCTGCCCGAGGTGCTCTCCACTGCTGAGGTCGATATGCTGGAGTCCGCCATCGATCTCGCCAAGTGGGAGGGACAGCGCAACAAAGCCATCATTGAGGTGCTCTTCTCCTGTGGACTTCGCGTCTCCGAACTCGTCAACCTCAAGTTTCAGAACCTCTTTGTCGAGGAGCGCTACCTCCGCATCCTGGGGAAGGGCAGCAAGGAGCGCCTTGTTCCTATCTCGCAGCGAGCCATCGACGAACTGATGCTATGGAATGCCGACCGCAATGCCATGCACGTCAAACCCGGTGAGGAAGATTATGTGTTTCTCAACCGTCGTGGCCACCACCTCACCCGCACGATGGTGCTCATCATGGTGAAGCAGTATGCACGGGCAGCAGGCATCCAGAAGACCATCTCCCCCCACACCCTGCGCCACAGCTTTGCCACAGCCCTGCTCGAAGGCGGAGCCGACCTGCGTGTCATCCAGGCCATGCTGGGCCATGAAAGTATCGGTACAACAGAGATCTACACCCATATCGACACCTCCACGCTGCGCGAGGAGATCCTCAACCACCATCCCCGCAACATCAAGTGGGCCCGCGAGCACGGTATCGACCGCAGCAAGTCCTCGGAGAGACGATAGGCCCACCCTCACACTTTGTCTTATGTCACAGCCCCTCACCCATTCCTTTCCCCTCCTGCTGCCCACGGTCCTCCTGTTGCTCGGTATCGTCTTTGCGGGATGGGTGGGTTGGTCCGTCGGGGTGTGGGTGGCGTCGCTCTCTGCCACCCTCATTGTTCTGTTCCTCTGCCGCCGCCACCCCAAGGCCAGCAATTTCCTGATCCTGACCGCCCTGTTTCAGTTGGGCGCCTGGCTTTCTGCCCAGGCTGAGGCTGGCCTCCATCGCCTGCTGCCCAAGGAGAAGGTATGCTATGAGGCTGTGGTGATGAGCGAACCCGTGCCTCGGGGCAAGGTCGTGCGCTTCGACATGGCTGTCCTCCAGCACCAAGGTAAGCCTCTCCTCGTCAAGGCCCAGTTGCTCCGCGACACGATCTCGCATCGCTACGACCGTCTCCATGTCGGTGACGGCCTCCGTGCTGTTTCCATCCTCGAAACCCCACAACGTTGGGCCGCTTCCACCTTCGACTATGCGCGTTGGCTCCGTCTGCACGGTTTCTCCGCCCAGACCTTCCTCCTTCCCTCCAACTGGCAGAAGGCCCGTGTCTCCCTGCAACCCTTGGGCTGGTGGAATCGCCTCGTGCTCCAGGCGCGCCAAGTCCGTCAACGCCTCTTGGACCGCTACCGCCAGTGGCAGATCGGTGGCGATGAGGCTGCCGTCGTTGCTGCCCTCTCGCTTGGCGACAAGAGCGGTCTGTCGAAGCGCCTTCGCGACGACTATAGCCGATCGGGCGTGGCCCATGTCTTGGCTCTCTCCGGCCTCCACCTCGGCATCCTCTGTGGCCTCTTCTCTCTCTTCTCGCGCCGCCGATCCGGCCGCTGGTTATCCTCGTTGCTCACCCTTACCTGTGCCTGGGCCTTTGCTCTGCTGACGGGTCTCTCGCCGTCGGTCGTGCGAGCCGCCCTGCTGCTCTCCCTCTATTCCGTCTTCTTTTTGGCGCTTCGCCGCCCGCAGCCTCTCAACGTCCTCTTGGGCACGGTGCTCCTCATGGTCCTCGTCCGTCCGCTGCTGGTCTATGACCTGGGCTTCCAGCTCTCGGTTCTCTCAGTGTTGTCCATCCATCTTTTCCTGCCCATCCTCGTTCCGCCATTCCTCGTGGCTCCCAAGACGGCGTGTAGGGCCGTATGGTGGCGCTGTCTTGCCCGCGGCCTGTGGACCTTCGCCAGCCTTTCCATTGCCGCCCAGATCGGCACGTCGCCCCTCGTGGCCTACGCCTTCGGGTCGCTCCCCACCTATTTTCTCATCTCCAATCTTGTGGCCGTTCCCTGTGCCACTCTTCTGCTCTACCTCGTCCTGGCTCTCTTTCTTACCACACCCTTGCCCGTAGTGCAAACAGTTGTTGCCCAAATGGTAGTGAGCGTTGCCAAGGTGATGAACGAGGTGCTTCGATGGGTCTCCTCCCTGCCTTGCGCCACTATCGAGCTGCATCCCACCATTCTCCAGACCGTGCTTTGCTACGCCCTATTCCTTACAATTTGGGCTATGGGCTGGCGTCTGCAGCAGCGTTTTCAGTCGTCGAAGAATGAGCTTACGTGAGAGGAACCCTACCCTTATTGTAAAAATGCGTTATTATTGATTAAAAGAAAAGCCCCTAACTTTGTGCTTTCGAAGAATTTAAGTAATTTTGTGCGCCAATGAAAATGTATATACTAATCATCAATAAATAACGAGCATGAAACTTAAACACTTTCTTGTAGTGGCTTTTGCTTTCGTCGCCGGAATGGCCTCTGCCCAGCAGATGCCTGCCATCCCTATCGATCCCAATGTGCGCATCGGTAAGTTGGACAACGGCTTGACGTATTACATCCGCCACAACAACTGGCCGGAAAACGTGGCCAACTTCTACATTGCCCAGCGCGTGGGATCCATCCAGGAGGAGGAGTCTCAGCGCGGACTGGCCCACTTCTTGGAGCACATGGCCTTCAATGGCTCTGAGCACTTCCCCGACAGTACGCTCCTCGAGTACACCCGCTCCCTGGGTGTGGAGTTTGGTAGCGACCTCAATGCCTACACTGGCATCGACCAGACCGTTTACCGCATCTGCAACGTTCCGACGAAGCGCCAGACGGCCCTCGACTCCTGCCTCTTGATCCTCAGAGACTGGAGCAACGGCCTCACGCTGGTGGACAAGGAGATTGACCAGGAGCGTGGCGTCATCCACCAGGAGTGGCAGATGCGCACGTCAGCCTCGATGCGTATCTTCGAGCGCACGCTTCCGCTTCAGTATCCGGGTTCTAAGTATGGCGAGCGTCTGCCCATCGGTCTGATGTCGGTGGTGGACAACTTCAAGTACAATGAGCTCCGCGACTACTATCACAAGTGGTACCACCCAGGCAACCAGGCCATCATCGTCGTCGGTAACATCGATGTCGATCATACCGAGGCCGAGATCAAGCGTCTCTGGAGCGACGTGAAGAAGCTCGAGAACGCCACGCCCGTCGTCGATGTGCCCGTGCCCGACAACGACAAGGCCATCTATATTTTCGACAAGGACAAGGAGTTGCAGCAGAGCAGCATCACCATCGCCATGAAGCATGACCCCGTGGACGACAAGGCCAAGGAGACCGTGGACTACCTGCTGGAGAACTATGCCAAGACGATGATCAGCATGATGCTCAACCAGCGCTTCTCCGAGATGACGCAGAAGGAGGATTGCCCGTTCTTCGGTTCTTACGCCTACGACGGTCAGTATATCTACTCCAAGACGAAGGACGCCTTCAACCTGGCTGGTAGCGCCAAGGAGGGCCACGAGCTCCAGGCTCTCGCCGCCATGTACCGCGAGGCCCAGCGCGTGCGCCAGTTTGGCTTCACCGCCACGGAGTACGACCGCACCAAGGCCGAGTATCTCTCCCAGCTGGAGTCTTCCTACGAGAATCGCAACAAGATCAAGAACGACCAGTTTGGCGACGAGTATCGTGACAACTACCTCGGCAACGAGCCTATCCCCGGCATCGAGACCGAGTATCAGATCATGTCACAGCTCATTCCGATGCTGCCCGTCGATATGATCAACGAGTATGCCAAGGACCTCATCTCCGACAACGATACCAACCTCGTCGTCACGCTCTACGAGCAGGAGAAGGACGGCAAGGTCTATCCCACCGAGGCCCAGATGCAGCAGACCATCAACGGTGTGCGCACTGAGAAGCTCGAGGCCTACAAGGACAACGTGAAGAACGAGCCGCTGCTCGACGAGACCAAGCTGCCGAAGGCTGGCAAGATCGTCAAGGAGAAGGAGAATACGAAGTTTGGCTACAAGGAGCTGACGCTCTCCAATGGTGCCCGCGTCATCCTGAAGAAGACCAACTACAAGGACAACGAGATCCAGTTCCAGGCCATGGCCCGTGGCGGCAAGAGCCTCTATGGCAAGGCAGACTACAACAACCTCAAGTGCTTCGACTTCGTGATGGGCACCTGCGGTCTGGGCAACTTCTCTAACAACGAGTTGCAGAAGGCCCTCCTCGGCAAGCAGGCCAACGTCGGCGTAGGTCTCGGCCAGTATTACCAGTACCTCAGCGGCTTCTCCGTCCCGAAGGATATCGAGACGCTGATGCAGCTTATCTACCTCAACTTCACCGCTGTCAGCAAGGACGAGGACAAGTATAAGTCCACGATGGCCATGGTGGCTCAGTCTCTGAAGAACAAGGGTCTCTCTCCCGAGGCCGCTTTCGGCGACTCGCTGACCTGCGCTATCTACAACCACGACGCGCGCTACACTCCGCTGGAGGAGGCCGACCTGGCCCACATCAGCTACGACCGCATCCTGCAGATCCAGAAGGAGCGTTTCGCCAATGCCAGCCAGTTTACCTTCTACTTCGTCGGCAACTTCGACGAGGCTACGATCCGTCCGCTCATCGAGAAGTATATTGGCGCCCTGCCGAAGGGCAAGGCCTCTAAGTGGGTCAGCGCCGATCCTATCGCCAAGGGCATCGTCAACGTCAACTTCAAGCGCAAGGCTGAGACTCCGAAGGCCATGGCCAGCGACCTCTACCACATGCCGATGGACTACAACATCGAGAACGTCGTTCTCGCCGACGCTGCCGGCCAGGCTCTCTCAATGGTCTATCTGAAGACCATCCGCGAGGACGCCTCTGCTGCCTATAGCGTGGGTGCATACGGTTCTGTGAGCCGCATGGGCGACAAGGCGTTTGTCCAGATCTTCGACCAGTGTCCGATGGATTACAACAAGGCCGAGCTCGCCCTCTCCCTGCTGGAGGGTGGCATGAAGGACTGCGACAAGTACATCGATGCCGACAAGGTGGAGAAGATCAAGGCCAACATGCTCAAGAACCTCGACGAGGAGCTCAAGACCAATGGTTACTGGCTCAACGTCATGGACGAGTACAATGAGACGGGTGTGGACCTCTACACCACCCATCGTGCCGCCATCGAGAGCCTCACGCCGGCCAAGATCGTAGCCTTCCTCAAGAAGGTCGTGGCCTCCAACAACCACATCCAGGTGGTGATGCTCCCGGAGCTCTAAACCATCCTGCATAGAACAACCCATTAGCAAGAAGCGGTGGAAGACCTCTGTGGTTTTCCACCGCTTTTTGCTCTATTTGCCCTGCGCCACCTCCATCCTCATACGCTGGAGAACAAGGTCTGCCCCCATCTGTTCTTTGCCGGTGAGGTGTGTGATGTCGATGCTGTCACGGGAGGTTTCAATCTCCAGGCCGCCTGGACGATGGGCCATGTCGTGGGGCGCCATATTGTGGACTGAAGCCACTGGGTCCTTTTGCAGGATGACCACACAAAAAGCGAGGCTGGGGAGAGGATGAAAAGTGGGCTTGTCGTAAAATCATAATAACATTATGGCATTGGCACTGCTGGCAAGAGAGGAAATGATAGGGATTGGTCGATTGGAAGGAAGAAAAAGTGACCGCTGCGCCCCCCTTGCCAAAGCCATGTCGGATGGGTCGAAAAATGAAGTTAACTTCATAGCCCGATGAACTTAACTTCGTAGCCCGATGAAGTTAACTTCGTAGGCCGATGAAGTTAAGTCCTTCAAAGTGGCATAAAAAAAGGATCCCCCCGCGTCACACGGAGAGACCCTCATGGCTTTGGTGGGCGAGACCAGGTGGCTGCCTGACACACCCTTGCGTTTTGTTATCCTTTACATTCTTTTACCTCTTGTGGTAGTACGGGCATAGCGCCGTTTTGTGTGCACACATACGCGCTCACCTCGACAGCGAGTCGGTGGGCTTCGGCCACGCTCTTACCGTATAGGATCGCAGCGCAGAAGGAACCCGTGAACGAGTCGCCAGCGCCCACGGTGTCGGCAACCTTCACCTTCGGGGTGGGTTGGTAGGACATGGTGCCGCGCGTAAAGACATAGCTGCCGTTGATGCCGCAAGTGAGCACGAGCATGTCGAGGTTGTACTTGCCGAGGATGAGCCAGCATTTGTTTTCGATATCAAGTCCCGGGTAGCCAAACATGCGGCCGATGAGCACCAGTTCCTCGTCGTTGATCTTCAGGACGTTGCAGCGCTTGATGCTGGCGCGGATGGCCTCCTTGGTGTAGAAGTTCTGTCGCAGGTTGATGTCAAAGATCTTCATGCAGTCCTTGGGTGTGGCGTCGAGGAAACTGTATATCGTGTCGCGGCTCACCACGTTGCGCTGAGCCAGCGATCCCCAGCAGACGGCGCGCGTCTTTCGGGCTATGTCCTCGATGTCCTTGTTGAAGGGAATGTTGTCCCAGGCCACGTTCTCCTTGATGTCGTAGGTCGGTACGCCGCCAGCGTCGAGTGTCACCTGTACCGTACCCGTGGGGTAGGGCACGCGCGGCATACAGTAGGCCAGTTTCTTGGCCTCCAGCTGTTCGATGGTCTCCTCGGCCAGCTTGTCCTCGCCAAGCGCACTCACGGCGATGGCGTTGAGGCCGAACTGTCCGGCGTGGAAAGCGAAGTTGGCAGGAGCGCCACCCAGTTTTTTGCCGTCGGGAAGGATGTCCCAAAGAGCCTCGCCGAGGCCCACTACATATTTATCGTTCGTTGTCATATAGGTAGTTGTTATTGTGTTATTGTTGTTTCACTTGAGGAATATAGCTGAGCAGATAGGCCACTCCTACGGCCATCACTACGGCTGCCGCGGTCTGCGGGTGTTGCAGGCCGGAAGTCTTGGCAGCGTCGCTGGCCAGACCCATCAGTAGCGGGAAGACCGTGCCGCCGAAGAGGCCCATGATCATCAGTCCGCTCACCTCGTTCTTCTTCTCGGGAGCCGAGATCATGGCCTGGGAGAAGACGATAGAGAAGACGTTGCTATTGCCGTAGCCCACCAGTGCGATCGAGGCCCAGAGCACCCACTGCTCCGTGGCGAACACGAAGCCCGCCATGGCCACGCCCATCATCAGGACGATGATGGCGAAGAAGGCGCGGATGTTGATTCGGCGCATGAGGATGGACCCCGTGAGGCAGCCGAGGGTGCGGAAGGCGAAGTAGATGCTCGTAGCGTACTCAAACTGGCTGAGCGTGTCGCCCGGGGTGCCCAGGCGCTCCAGGAGAATCTTCGGCGCCACGGCGTTGGTGCCCACATCAATGCCCACATGACACATGATGGCTACGAAGGAAAGCAGGACGACGGGCGCGCCGAGCATCCGCACGCTGGCCAGTACGCCCGAGGTCTGGTCCTGGGCGGGTTCCTCCTCGATGGGGGTCATGCCGAGCCACAGCGTGGCGGCCATGCCGATGAGGAAGAAGAGCAGGAAGAGGATACGCCAGCTCAGGCCGAAGGTCGGCGCCGTGGTCGTGGCGCCCCATGCCGCGATGAGCGGGGCGATAAACGAGGCGATGGCCTTGACAAACTGACCGAAGGTGAGCGTGGAGGCCAGGTGGCCCTTGACCAGGATCGTCACGAGCGGATTGAGAGAGGTCTGCATGATGGCGTTGCCGATGCCCAGCAGCGAGAAGGAGATGTACATCAGCCAGAGCTGGCTCTCCTTGGTCGGCATGAAACTGTCGAAGAGGGGAAGGAATACGGCCAGCGTCGTGACGATGATGGAGAGGAGCACCGTCTTCTTACGGCCGATCTTATTCATCAGCATGCCCGTGGGCACGGAGAAGATGAGAAACCAGAAGAATACGAGCGAGGGGAAGAAATTGGCAGCTGAGTCGCTGAGGCCGAAGTCTTCCTGCATGTTGTTGGACACAGCACCGACGAGATCGACGAAGCCCATCGTGAAGAAGGTGATCATCACCGGGACGAGTGTCATCTTGGAAGAATTGTTGTTGCTCATTGGCTGATACGTTTTTGTTGTCATTGAGAATAGTATAGTTACGAATTGTGCTGCAAAGGTAGAGATATTCTCGTCAGGGGGATATCAATCATGTTTCGCAGGATAGTAAAAACCGAACCGCACAACATTTTTGCTACAAATGTAACATATCGGACAGGCCAGGCGCCAGGCAGCCTGCGGGGACGTCGGTGCTACTTTTCGTTCATTGAATAATAAAAATGTTGCATGTAACAAAAGTGAATGCCGATGAACGGAATTTTAACCCCTGATGGCGTCAATCTGCGTAACTTTGCAGCCGTAAACAATAACTGAACCGTTATGCAACATTTCAACACAGCAAAACTTGGCGCCTTGGCTCTTGCCTCCATTATGGCAACCGCGGCCAGCGCGCAGAATGAAGGAAAGCGGACGGACCACTCCAAGGAGGAGGGCGACCGCAACGTGATGCTCAACGCGGCCAGCGCCAACGGCCCGCGCGAGATTCAGATCGGACTCCCCTCCGCCGACGTCAATGTGCTGGAGAACGGACTCCCCGTTGCCTATGCCACCAATCCCCACACCGTCAACGCCACGTGGCGCTCGGATGCCAGCCTCTCCCATGTCGGACTGCTGAAGATCTCAGAGACGGCTATCACCACTGGCAACATCGGCTATGCCGTCAACTCGCAGACGCAGCTCGGACAGAAGGGATTCCAGGGTACGCTCAACTACAAGACCAACCACTTTGGCCTGCAGGAGATGTCGCTCAACATGAATGGATCGCTCAATAAGGATCTCTTCTACAGTGCAAGCATGTACCAGGACTTCGACCCAGGTACCTTCAAGGTGCGTTCCTCGCAGTATCAGGACCGCACGCAGATCTACAAGCTGGCCCTCACCCAGCGCTACGCGGCAGGAAGGGGCGAGCTGACGGCAATGTACAAGTATGCCAACTCCCACCCCGTCTACAACTACGCCATGCAGTCGGCTCCATTCATCTATGTCGGTGACGGCAGCGTGAAGGAGTTTGGCGACTTCAAGCTCGGAACGACTTCCTATCTCCCCGTCGATGCCAACATCACCTATCGTGATATGCGCACTGGCACGCTGCGGCAGACCTCGCTCTATGACTACTGCGGCAACCGATCTTCGGAGTTCTCGCTCCTGAACAACTTCCGTTTCGACAACGGGCTCAACTGGAAGACGGCCTTCCGCTTCGACCACGCCCGGGGTGCACTGGTATTCCAGACTCCGATGCAGCTCATCGACCTCCAGGCCGACGGTGCAGCCGCCAACTACCAGTACATGCAGCAAGACGCCATGGGACAACCGCAGCGCTACGGCGGACGCTACGTCCAGACGCGTATGTCGTGTCTCAACGCAGGTACCATCAACGAGATGCTCCTCACCTCGGAACTCTCAAAGACCTTCCGCACCTCCACGCTGCGCATCGGCGTGAACGAATGGTACTACCACATCGACTACTGCTCCAACACGACGATGTACGACCAAAGCGTGCCCGAGGACGGATCCTACGCTGTGCGCCTCTGGGACGCCAGCAAGCGCCAGAGCATCTTCTACGACTTCAACAAGAATGCCTCGGAGTACTATCAGGGACACGAGAACAAACTGGCCTTCTACTTCACACACGACTGGGACATCACGCCGCAGCTCAATGCCTACTATGGCGCGCGCATCGAGTGGCAGCGACTGAAGGGCGAGAACGCCGCGGTCAAGAACACGGCCGGCGAATATGTGGGACGCTTTGCCGACTACTACCTCGGCACCACCGCTCCCGACGGTACGCTGATCGCACCGACGCAGATGGCATACAACTGGGTGAACTACGACTTCACGGCAGCGCTGACCTACAAGTTGACGAAGAATTTCGGATTCACGGGCGACTTCACCTACATCGTGCAGCACCCCACGATCTCGACCTTCGCGCCCGCCACGATGCCCAACACGGGCAGAATCAGCGTGCCTCTGGGACGCGCAGGTATCTACTACAACAACCCGTGGCTGAGTCTCACCTCTCTCTTCTCATACATTTCAAAGACCAACAACAACTCTACGCTCAACCTTCAGCATGA
>ULSR01065184.1_pt1 | contig 72254 bp, 70 predicted proteins | sample 1956861 | NCBI WGS metagenome assembly ULSR01 (sample SAMEA4835713, study PRJEB28245) | human gut metagenome | biome: gut microbiome; material: fecal sample | place: Denmark | collected 2008 | reverse complement strand
AGCCACTACGCTTTCAAATCTAACTTTTGGGGGTCACCACAAACATAGCTATGCGTTTTGCAAAGCAACTGCCCGACCGAAAATTTTTATTTTACATTTTCAATTTTTAATTTGTAAAACTATCTTTGTTTTGTGAATGAAAACTCAATTCTGTTGTTGTCATAATTAAGCACCATTGTCAGCACACCGCTGTCATAGCTCAGCTTGTATGCCGTACCGTTTACCGTCAGGTCAACGGAGGTTCCGTTGAATGTGTAGGCTGAATCACACGAAATTCCTGCGAGTGTAACCGTGCAGTTACTGCTGTCCTTGAAATCAAGACCAAACTGATCCTCGTCAATTCCAAGCTCACTGTATGAAATTGTTTCGCCGTCTGTCTTTGCTGTTGTCGGTACCCATTTGCCGATTATTTCGGTATTTCCGTTGCTTCCGCATCCGCAGAAAATTGATGCGAAAACAAACACGCACAGCACAAGGCACATAACCCTGACTTTCATATAATACACACCCTTGAATTTGTTTGTTCCTCTTATGCAGTATATTTTACCATTTTACGCTTTATTCGTCAAACTTTAAATGTTATAAAATTGAAATTATATGCCACATTTTATTTGCTGATAATTGACAAATCGACACATAAATGAGATAATAAAAAGGTATATGAACTCGGTTTATCCGAACAATAAATCAAGAGGAGTAATGACTATGGCAAAGGAACTTGCTAAATCCTACAACCCGTCAGAGTTTGAGGACAGAATTTACGACTTCTGGCTGAAAGGTAACTACTTTCATGCAGAGGTTGACAAAGATAAAAAACCTTATACAATCGTAATGCCGCCGCCAAACATCACAGGTCAGCTGCATATGGGACACGCACTTGACGAAACACTTCAGGACATTCTTATCCGTTGGAGAAGAATGCAGGGCTACAGCGCACTTTGGCTCCCCGGTACAGACCATGCGTCAATCGCTACAGAGGCTAAAATCGTTGAGGCAATGCGTAAAGAGGGTATCACTAAAGAGGATATCGGCAGAGAAGAATTCTTAAAGCGTGCATGGGAATGGAAAAAGGTGTACGGCGGAAGAATCACAAGTCAGCTTAAAAAGCTCGGTTCAAGCTGTGACTGGGAGCGTGAGCGCTTTACAATGGACGAGGGCTGTTCAAAGGCTGTTAAAGAAGTTTTTGTTCGCCTTTATAATGACGGAAAAATCTACCGCGGCAACCGTATGGTAAACTGGTGTCCTCATTGCTGTACATCAATTTCGGATGCCGAGGTTGAATACAAGGAGCAGAACGGTCATTTCTGGCACTTGCTCTATCAGGTTAAGGAAACAGGCGAGTACCTTGAAATCGCAACAACCCGTCCCGAAACAATGCTCGGTGATACTGCTGTTGCCGTCAACAAGGACGATGAGCGTTACAAGCACCTCCACGGCTGTCATGTAATCCTTCCGCTCCTTAACAAGGAAATCCCGATTGTTTGTGATGAACACGCAGATATGGAAAAGGGTACAGGTGTTGTTAAAATCACTCCTGCACACGATCCTAACGACTTTGAAGTCGGCCAGCGTTGCAATCTTCCGATTGTCCGTTGCTTTACATATGACGGTCACCTTACAGGTGCAAAGGATGTTGAAGAATACAACGAATTAAAGGCAAAGGGACAGCTTGCCGAAAACGAACCCGAGGTTCTCGACTGCGGAAAATACGCAGGCATGACAACAATGGAGGCAAGAGAGGCTATTGTTGCCGACCTTAAAGAAATCGGCGCTCTCAAAGAGGTTGAAGAGCTTACTCACGATGTCGGCACTTGCTACCGTTGTCACACAACAATTGAGCCTATGGTTTCAAAGCAGTGGTTTGTAAAAATGGCTCCGCTTGCAAAGCCTGCAATTGATGTTGTCCGCAAGGGCGACACAAAGTTCATCCCCGAAAGATTTGAAAAGGTTTACTTCCATTGGATGGAGAACATCAAGGATTGGTGTATTTCCCGTCAGCTTTGGTGGGGACACAGAATCCCTGCGTGGTACTGCGATGACTGCGGCGAAGTTATGGTTGCAAAAGACGCACCCGAAAAGTGCTGTAAGTGCGGCAGTACACACATTCATCAGGACGAGGACACTCTCGACACATGGTTCAGTTCGGCACTTTGGCCGTTCTCAACACTCGGCTGGCCCGACAAAACTCCCGAACTTGAGTATTTCTATCCCACAAGCACTCTTGTAACAGGTTATGATATCATCTTCTTCTGGGTTGCAAGAATGATTTTCTCGGCTTGTGAAAATATGGGTTCTGCTCCGTTCAAGACCGTATTTATGCACGGTATTGTAAGAGATGAAAACGGCATCAAGATGTCAAAATCTCTCGGCAACGGTATTGATCCGCTTGAAGTTATTGACAAATACGGTGCAGACGCACTCCGTTTCTTCCTTGCAACAGGCAACACACCCGGTAACGATATGCGTTATTCCGACAAGCGTGTTGAGGCTTGCGCTAACTTTGCAAACAAGCTCTGGAACGCATCTCGTTATGTTCACATGAACATTGACGACCACGATGTTAAGAATGAACTTCCGAAAACTCTCACAACAGAGGACAAGTGGATTGTTTCAACTCTCAACACAGTTGCAAAAGAAGTAAACGAAAATCTTGAGAAGTTTGAACTCGGCATTGCAGTTCAGAAGATTTATGAATTCATCTGGGACTGCTACTGCGACTGGTACATTGAGCTTGTTAAGACAAGACTTTCAAGTGACGGTGAGGACGCTCAGAATGCAAGACAGGTACTTCTTTATGTGCTTGATCAAATTCTCAGACTTCTCCATCCGTTTATGCCGTACATCACAGAAGAAATCTGGCAGACAATTCCTCACGAGGGCGAAACAGTAATGCTCGCAAAGTACCCTGAATACAACGCAGAGCTTGATTATCCCGAGGCATCGGATGAAATGAAAAAAATTATGGATGCAATCCGTGCAATCCGTAACCGCCGTGCAGAGATGAATGTTCCACCGTCAAGAAAAGCAAAGGTTTATGTTGCAACAAAGTTTGCCGACACATTCAGAGACGGCACACAGTTCATTCAGAAGCTTGCATCAGCAAGTGAGGTTGAAGTTGCAGAAAGCTTTGAAATTGAGGGTGCTGTAAACATTGTAACGGCAGACGCAAAGATTTACATTCCTATGGACGAGCTTGTTGACAGGGAAAAGGAGCTTGCAAGACTCAACAAAGAGCTTGAACAGGTTAAAAAGCGTCTTGCACAGAGCGAAGGCAAGCTTAACAATCAGGGCTTTGTTGCAAAAGCTCCCGAGGCTGTAATTGAAAAGGTTAAGGGACAGGCCGCAAAGGAAAGAGAGCAGATTGCTCTTATCGAGGCCGCAATTGCCGCACTCAAATAATTCGGCAATCCGATAAAACAGAATAAAATTATAATAAAAGGCTGAAAGAGCATAGTTGTTCTTTCAGCCTTTTTATGTTTGTGCAGATAGTCTTAATAGTGAGAGAGCAGGGTTGCCCGAAAGGAAGCATTTTGAATTTTCAATTTTACATTTAATTAAAACTTTCGCTCGAGCATAATATGTTTTTTGATATTACAACCTACCTCCATGAACAAAAATAACATCCGAAACGGTCAGGAAAAGTCAAAACGCAGAATTGTCCGCTTTAAAAGTAAAATCTGTGAAATAAAGAACATTTCTTCCGAAATCCAAATTATCCGTTTCGTACGATATGTAGCAAAATTTGTACAGAAGCACGCCCGTTTAGCGGTTATAGGTCGGAATATGGGCTGATTATTGCTATTCAACTGTTCAATCTTGATAAAAATAACAGATATGTGAAATAAAAATATGTATATGTGCTAATTGCACAAAGAACGGTGTTGTTTTTTAGGCATTGCTACAAATCTGCGAAAAACAGAAAATAATGCTTGAAATCCACATTTTTGTGTTGTATTATATAGGTGTCAAAGGAAATAACCGATTCGGAAAACGGAAATCAAACAAACGAATCGGAAACATTAAATCTTATTTAATAAAGAAAAGGAGAAAATATTATGCATGCTTTAAAAAGATTTGGTACAGCTTTCGGCGGATACAAAATGATGGAAAACTACCCCGTTCCCGAATGCGGTCCGGACGACATTATTCTTGAAATCAAGGCAGCCGCTATCTGCGGTGCCGACATGAAACACTGGGGTGTTGACAACGGTTACGATGACACAAACATCACTCCCGATCAGCAGCAGTCGGTTCGTGGTCACGAGTTCGCAGGCGAAATCGTTAAGGTCGGTGAAAATGTAAAAGACTGGCATATCGGTCAGAGAGTTGTTTCAGACAACAGCGCACATGTTTGCGGCGTATGTCCGGCTTGTGAGCAGGGCGACTTCCTCTGTTGCGAACATAAAGTAAACCTTGGACTTGACAACAACACATGGGGCGGCGGCTTCTCAAAGTATTGTAAAGTACCGGGCGAAATCCTCGCAATTCACAAACACGCAATCTGGGAAATTCCTGAGGGCATCAAGTACGAAGAAGCTTGTGTACTCGATCCTATCTGTAACGCATACAAGGCAGTTGCTCAGCAGTCACATCTTATCCCCGGACAGGATGTTGTAGTATTCGGTACAGGTCCTCTCGGACTCTTCTCAGTACAGGTTGCAAAGCTTATGGGTGCCGTAAACATCGTAATGGTTGGTCTTGACGATGATGTAAAAGTAAGATTCGGCGTTGCAAAAGAGCTTGGCGCTACACATTGTGTAAACGGTTCTAAGGAAGATGTAGTTGCAAGATGTACAGAAATCTGCGGAAGAGATAACCTCGGACTCGTAATTGAATGTTCAGGTGCTAACATAGCTCTCAAGCAGGCAATCGAAATGACAAGACCAAACGCTGAAATCGTTCGTGTAGGTATGGGCTTCAAACCTCTTGAATTCTCAATCAACGACATTACAGCTTGGAACAAGAGCATTATCGGTCACATGGCTTATGACTCAACATCATGGAGAAATTGCATCAGACTTCTCCAGTCAGGTCAGATTAAGGTTCAGCCGATGATTACTCATCGCCTCGGTCTTTCACAGTGGCAGGAAGGTTTCGACAAGATGGCTAAGAAAGAGGCTATCAAGGTTATCTTCCACTACGATTACGAAGATTAATTAAAGAAAATATGCATCAGGGAGGATTTTCTAATGAGAAAGCTTATGATTGCCCCGTCAGTGGGTTGCTGTGATTTGTTCCATGTTGAAGAACAGGTTAAGCTGATTAACGAAAAATCAGATTACCTCCACATGGACATTAAAGACGGTGTTTATGTTCCGAGTTACGGAATCGGTCCTGATTATCTCGACTACCTTAACAAGCATGTTGAGAATCTCAAACCAATGGATGCTCACCTTATGGTAAAACATCCTCAGCAGTATCTTGAAACCTTTGCAAAGGCAGGAGCTGCTTACATAACACCTCACACAGACTGCATCGAAGGTGACGCATTTGTAACGATTCACAAGATCAAAGAGCTTGGCTGTAAGGCAGGCGTTGCATTAAGTCCCTCGGTTCCGCTTTCTACTATTGAATATTACCTCCCGTTGCTTGATAAGGTTACAATCATGATTGTTGATCCGGGCATCGCAGGTCAGCCGGTTGATCCGCAAATGTTCGTAAAAATCAACCAACTCGCTAAGATCAGAAAGGAAAGAGGTCTTAACTTCTTAATTGAAGCCGACGGTTCAATGAACAGCAGTCTTTACCGTCCGCTTTACGAGGCAGGTGCAGATCTCGTAATTCTGGGACCTCCGGCATTATGGAACAAGGACACGGATTTCAATAAGGCTTGGGACATAATGGAAAGTGAGCTTGAGCGAGAGCTTGACGGTGCTGAGAGAAAAATCTGATTTAAATAAAAAGTCAAAGAGGAAATTAAAAGGAGAAGAAAAATGGCTAACAAAACTTCTGTCAACATTGGCGCAAGACTTGACCGCTTGCCTCAATCAAAATGGCATGTTAAGATCTGGCTGGTTACAGCTTTTGCACTCTTGGTATGCTGGTCAAACGGTATCGGCGGTTCCGTTCAGAACATTCTTTTGAACGAACTTCATTGGCTCGAACCCGGTTCAACACTTCTCGCAATGTGGGGTACAACTTACACAGCAGGACAGCTCTTCGGCGCACTCATCGGCGGTCCTATCGGCGATAAAATCGGCCGTAAAAAGAGTATCCTTCTTTACGAAATTATCCATATCATCGCTATGATCGGCGGCGCTCTTTCACCGAACATCGCAGTTCTTTATGTGTTCAGACTCCTCCAGGGTCTTGCACTCGGCGCTCTCCTTGTAGTTCTTTTCGCAGGCTTCACAGAGTATGTTCCCGGTAAGAACCGTGGTACATGGTCAAGCCGTACATCATTCATCGGCAACTGGGCTCACCCAATCTGCAACGGTATTGCTCTTCTTATCGTTTCAACAGGCGTAAGCATGAATATGAACTGGAGAATCCAGTTTATGATTCCTTCAATCCTTTCAATCATCGCTTGTATCTTCATCTATGTTAAGTTCCCTGAATCACCGAGATGGCTCGAATCACAGGGCAGACTTGATGAAGCTGATAAAATTATGACAAGCATTGAGAAAGAAATTGAAAAATCAACAGGCAAACCACTCCCACCCGTTGAAGTTACAAATCCAAAGCCTGTTAAGAAGCTCCCATTCACAGCTCTCTTCAAAGGCAAACTCCTCAGAAGAACTATCGTTGGTTCTCTCGTACTCATCGGTATGAACACAATCCAGTACACACTTATGAACTGGATGCCGTCAATGCTTTCAGGTCTTGGCTATGATACATCAAAGTCACAGTTTATGACAATGTTCGGACTCTTCGGTGCTCCGTTTGGTATCTTTATCGCATCTCTTATTATGGATAAGATTCCTCGCCGTGTAATGGGCGTTATCCTCCTTGCAGGCATGGCAGGTCTTGGTGTTGCAACAGGTCTTCTTGCTCCGACACTCGGAATGACAGGACTCATTGTTATGACATTCCTTCTTAACACAATCATCTATATGTATGTTTGCTACGCATCAGCAGTTTATGTTCCTGAGATGTGGCCTACATCGGCAAAACTTTCAGGTTCGGGCTTCAGTAACGCAATGGGTCGTGTAAGTAACATCTTCTTCCCATTCCTCGTTACAAATGTTGCTGCAAGCAGCATGGGCTCAGGCGGTGTATTCATTCTTATCGCAATTGTTGCAGCAATCATCGCTGTTGCAGTTATCTTCCTCGGTGTTGAAACCAGAGGCGAATCCGTTGAGAACATCGGTGATGTAGAGTAATTCTGCAAAACCCTCTAATACATACAACCAAAAATTTTAGATGCGGTGCCTGAGTGCATCTGGCACCGCAAACTAAAATCATTAGTAATGGAAAACGAAATACAGCAATTTTAAAACATTCAAAACTTATCTTTAAATTTTTAACAGCTAAACCATCAATTTTTTAATCACAGGCAAATAAATTTGAATATACGCAGAAAGCACATCGGGTGCAAATGCTTAAATAATTATTATAAAGAAAGTGCAGGAGATTATTATGAAAAATTCAGAAGCTATCTTAGTTACTCCAAAGCAGTTTGAAATTCAGGAATGTCCCGTTCCCGAGCCAAAGGATCACGAGATTCTTATGAAGGTTGAATATGTCGGAATGTGCGGTTCCGATATCCACGGCTTTGAATTCGGTCCTTTCATCCCACCTAAGGATCCTAACCAGAAAATCGGTCTTGGTCATGAGGTTGCAGGCGAGGTTGTAAAGGTTGGCTCAAAGGTTACAAGATTCAAAGCAGGCGACAAGGTTCTCATCGAACCAGGTGTTCCGGATGACAAATGCGAATACTGCCGTACAGGCAGATACAACATCTGTCCTGATGTTGACTTTATGGCTACACAGCCTAACTACAAGGGCGCACTCACACAGTATATGACACATCCGGAGGAGTGGACATACCACATTCCCGAGGGTATGACAACAATGGAAGCAGCTCTCGTTGAGCCGGCAGCAGTCGGTATGCACGCAGCAATCCTCGGCGGCGCACAGCTTGGTAAGAGCATTGTTATCCTCGGCGGCGGTACAATCGGTCTTATGGTACTTCAGGCTTGTAAGAGCCTCGGTGCAACAGACATCACCGTTGTTGATATTATGCAGAATCGTCTTGACCTTGCATTAAAGCTTGGTGCAAGCAGAGTTATCAACGGCAAGGAGCAGGATACGGTTGCACTTCTCCGTTCACCCGAATATTTCGGCGATCACGGTTGTGAACTCGTATTCGAGGCAGCGGGTTCTGTATTCACAGCTCAGCAGGCTGTTCAGATCGTTGCAAGAGGCGGTAAGATTATGATGGTCGGCACACAGTCAAAGCCTGTTCCGATTGACTTCCTCAAGATTAACCGTGAGGTTATGATTCAGACATCATTCCGTTACTGCAACAACTTCCCGCAGACAATCGAGGCAATCGCAAGCGGTAAGTTCAATGTTAAGGATATGGTTACAAACATCTATGATTACAAAGATGTTCAGCAGGCATTTATGGACGCTATCGACCCCGAAAAGAAAGCCAATATGGTTAAGGGCGTTATCAAGGTAGCCGACTGATATACACAGATTTATTAAAAATTTTCATAAGGAAAGGTGATTAAAATGTTATCAGATATCAGATATTGGGAAAAGAAGGCAACAGAGGGACACTACGCTATTCCTCACTTCAATGTATGGAATGCAGAAATGCTCATGGGTGTTATTGACGCAGCCGAAGAGCTCCGTGCTCCAATCATTATTTCATTCGGTACAGGTTTCACAGGCAACACTTCTTTTGAAGACTTCTGCTACATGATGGATTCAATGGCAAAGAAGGCTACTGTTCCTGTAATTGAGCATTGGGATCACGGCAGAAACATGACAATTCTTCAGAACGCTGTTAATCACTGCATGAATTCGGTAATGCGTGACGCATCAGCTCTTCCTTATGAAGAAAATGTTGCTGAAATCAAGAGATGCGTTGACTACTTCCACGCTTACAACATTCCTGTTGAGGCTGAGCTTGGTCATGTAGGTAACGAAACAGTATATGAAGAGGCACTTTCAGAATACCAGTACACAGATCCTTCAAAGGCTAAGGAATTTGTTGAGAGAACAGGCTGTGACTCACTTGCAGTTGCAATCGGTAATGTTCACGGCGTATATTCTTCAGAGCCAAAGCTTGCTTTCGATGTACTCGAGGCAGTTGCCAAAGAAGTAGATGTTCCGCTCGTACTCCACGGTGCATCGGGTATCGGTGACGAGGACATTAAAAAGGCCATCTCACTCGGTATCGCTAAAATCAACATTCACACAGAGCTTTGCCAGGCTGCTATGGAAGCTATTAATGCTCACAAGGACGAGCCATTCCTTGCTGTTGAGCGTGAAGTAAGAAAGGCTGTTAAAGAGCGTGCAATGTACAAGATTAAACTCTTTGGCGATGACGGCAGAGCAGATGAGTAATATGAGTAATACAGAGAAAAAACTTGATGTTATCTGTCTTGGCGCAGCGGTAGTTGACATTCCACTTCGTCCGGTATCAAGAGATATTTTTGATATCGAGTCATATCCGGTTGACAGAATTGCAATGTCTGTCGGCGGTGACGCAATGAACGAGGCAACAATCATCAGCCGTTTAGGCTTTAAAACAGGCATTATCGCTTGTATCGGTGATGACGCTGCAGGTCAGTTTATCCTTCGCTCCTGCGAGAAGGACAACATAGATGTTGAAGGCATCAAGATTGATCCGACAATCGACACCTCAATGAACATTGGTCTTGTAACCGATGACGGTGAAAGAACCTTTGTTACAAACCGCAATGGCAGCTTGTGGAAAGAAAACATTGAGCATGTTGACTTTGAAAAAATGAAGCAGGCAAAAATCCTTTCCCTCGCAAGTATCTTTAACTGTCCTCTTCTTGACGGCAAGACGCTTGTAAAGATTTTTAAAGAGGCAAAGGCGGCAGGTATGACAATTACCGCCGATATGATAAAGCCAAGACTCGGTGAAACGCTTGACGATATCAGAGAAGCATTAAGCTATGTGGATTACTTCTTCCCGAACTTTGACGAGGCTTGCCTTATGACAGGCGAAACCGAAGAATCAAAGGTTGCGGACAAGCTCTTTGAATGCGGCGTTAAGAATGTAATCATGAAGATAGGCAAGCGTGGATGTTACATCCGCAATGCCGCAGGAGCAATGATTGTTCCTGCCTGCAAGGGTGTAACCGCAATCGACACAATCGGTGCAGGCGACAACTTTGCATCAGGCTTTATTTCGGCACTTCTTCAGGGCAAGGATATCCGTGACTGCGGTATCTATGCTAACTGCACAGCGGCTATTTCGGTTCAGTATGTCGGTGCAACAACAGGCGTTCGGAACAAAGAAATGGTTGAAGAAATGCTTGAAAAGTATAAAAAAGATTATATCCTGTAATAGTAATAAATCTGTGACATTACGCCCTGTGTTCGTAAGAATGCAGGGCAACCCCCCACCAATATATTATTAAAGAAAGGGCAGATGCAAAATGAAGACGATGAAGCTTGGCAAAACAGGCATTGATATTTCAAGAATGGGACTCGGCACCTGGTCAATCGGCGGCGGCTCGGCATGGGGCGGCGACCACGACCTTCAGGTTGTTGTAGATACAATCCGTGAAGCTCCGAAGCTCGGTGTAAACCTTATCGACACAGCTCCGGGTTACAACTTCGGCAACAGCGAGAAAATCCTCGGCAAGGCTCTTGAGGGCATGAACCGTGAAGATGTTGTAATCATTACAAAGTGCGGTGTTACATGGGATCAGGAGATGAAGGGCGACCTTTTCAACAAGGTTAACGGCATTCAGCTTTATAAGAACCTCAACAGTGCTTCAATCAAAAGAGAAATTGAAGAATCACTCAAGAGAATGGGCACAGACTATGTTGATGTATATATGACACACTGGCAGTCAATCGAGGGCAGCGAGTATTATGTTCCGATTCAGAAGACTATGGAGGTTCTCAACGATCTCAAGGCTCAGGGCAAAATCAAGGCTATCGGTGCTGCAAATGTAGATATCAAGCAGATTCAGGAGTACCTCAAGTGGGGCGAGCTTGATATCGTTCAGGCTAAGTATTCAATTCTTGACCGTGGCATTGAGGATGAAATCATTCCTTGCTGTCGTGAAAACGGTGTTACAATTCAGGCTTATTCACCGCTCGAAATGGGACTTCTCTCGGGTACATTCCCAAGAGATTACAAGCCTGTAGGCGCACAGATTCCAAAGAAATGGTTCCAGCCCGAAAATATGCAGAAGGCTATGGATGTTATGGATCAGTGGAAGCCTCTTTGTAAAAAATATAACTGTACAATTGCTAACCTTGCTCTTGCATGGATTCTTGCTCAGGGTGACTTTATCAACCTTCTCAGCGGTTCTACTACTGTAGATCAGATTGCCGAGAATGTTAAGTCAGCCGAACTTGAACTTGATTCCGCTGATGTTGCAATGATGCGTGATATGGTTGAAGCTATCGACAAATAATTAAGGGTTGCTTAATACACCTTTGTGTATAGGGTGAAGAAATCCGCTCCCGATTGTTAAAATTATTGTAAAAACAGTCGAATTCCCTTTACTTTTGTTGATAATTATGTTAGTATGTAATAAAAGTTGAGGGAAATGTTTATGGCAAAGAGAATTGACGAAATCAGACAAAAGGTTGAAACCGAAGGCGAGGTTTTCGTCTCGGATTTAAGCAGAATATATAATGTAACCGAAGAAACTATCAGGCGTGATCTTGAAAAGCTGAAGAATGACGGTATCATTACCAGAACTTTCGGCGGAGCTGTTCTTAACACAACTCCTCAGAATGACAGAGTGCATTTCTTTAAACGCAAGGGAATCAACCTTGAGAGCAAAAAGAAAATTGCTAAGCTGCTTGTTGATAAATTTATCGGTGTGAATACGATGATGATTGATAACAGCACAACTGTTCTTGAGGCTGTTAAGCTTTTTAAGGACAATGAAAATCTTACCGCAATTACATTTTCTGCACAGATTTTTCAGGAACTCGACACTTGTAAAATGAAGCTGGTTTCAACCGGCGGACTTTATGATGAAAAAACCCGTTCTTTCTACGGAAAACCTGCAAAAGAGGCTATGAAAAAGTACAATGTTGACCTTGTTCTCCTCGGATGCAAAGGGCTTGATATGGAAAGAGGCATAACTGATTCTTCCGAAGGTGAGGCTGATTTGAAGTCTGAGATGGCAAGCCGTGCCGAATGTGTGGTATTACTTGCAGACCATTCAAAATTCAACCATACTGCGTTTGTCAATTTTTTGGATTGGGATAGGATCGATTATCTAATTACCGACGAAAAGCCGTCACAGGAATGGCTTGAGTTTTGTGAGCAGATGAAAATAAAACTTATGTACTGATTTACCTTGTCCGGTACATAGTTTGAGCCAGTGCTTTTTATAATTTTACCCATTAAAGCTCCTGTTCTTTTTAATCAAAAACGGCAGGAGCTTTTGCGCTGTCAAAACTTTAGCAGATTTAACAGTTTTGAGAACGCATCGAAAATATTTTTGTTATTATTGGATAGTGTTGTTAAATCTGAGTTGAATTTTTAACATAGTAATTATTTTATATATCACTATGGAAATTCTATTAATTACGGTTATTTTTGCAGACGGGAGACCAATCGGAGACGGTTTCCGTCACATTAAGGACACACCGATTAAATATGAGGATAGGATGTGCAAATATTCCTTGAGGCAGTTTATTCGGCAGTTCCGCAATAAAGGGGTTACCCAAATTCACAGATAAGGAGATGTAAAAATGACAAAACAAAAGGAGAAGAAGAAAGCTTCAATTGTCAAGAAAATGATGATTGCCGTTGTCGCAGGTTTTGTAGTCGGCTTTATATGTCTGCTGATTAAAAGTGCGGTAATGGGAACAGACGGCGAAGGAGCCTGGAAAGTTGTTGAGGCAATTTTGTTCCAGGACATCACCGCAACAAAAGATATCGAAGGACTCGGCTTGTTCTACATCGTAGGTCAGCTGTTTATGAAGGGACTTCAGATGATGATTGTTCCTCTCGTCCTTTGTTCGCTGACACTTGCACTTTGCAGCCTTGCAAACCCGAAAAAGCTCGGTCGAATCGCAGGTAAAACATTTGTGTCCTACCTTTGCTTCTATATCGTAGCAGCAGCTCTTGCAGGCGCAGCAGCTTATCTTGCAAAGAGTCTTGGTTGGTTCACAGTCAATCTTCCGGCACAACAGGCTCAGGACATCGTTACAATGGAGGGTTACAACCCGCTCGTAACAATTGTAAACGCTGTTCCGAGCAATATGATTAACGCAATGTCATCTAACAACACAATTCTTTGTGTTGTTGTTATCGCAATTATCTTTGGCCTTTGTATGACAAAGATGGGCGAAAAAGCAGATCCGCTTAAGAAAGTTTTTGAAAACATCAACGATATCGTTCAGATGTTCCTCAACTTCCTTATCAACAAGATTGCTCCTATCGCAATTTTCTGTATGATCGTAAGAGCACTCGCCGTTTACGGAATTGAGTACATTTCACCGACAATGATGTGGATTGTTGTAACAATTGTTGTAAGCCTTCTTCTTGTTTGCACAATTTACCCAATCGGTATTTTCATTACAACAGGACTTAATCCGTTTATCTTCCTTAAAAAGGCGGCAAAAATTGGTATGTTTGCAGCAGCAACAAACTCGTCTGCCGCAACGCTTCCGCTTAATAAGGAAACCTGTATTAACGAACTCGGCTGTTCCGAAGAAATCAGCAGCTTTGTTCTTCCCACAGGTATGACAATCAATATGAACGGTACAACCGCAATGCATATGATTGCCATTACATTCATCGCCACAGCCGCAGGCGTCAACATTACTCCTGCAACCCTTTGTCTTACAGCATTCCTATCAATCTGCACAGCAGTCGGTACTCCGGCAATCCCTGTTGCAGGTACAACAATGGTTTATGTTGTAATGATGGGACTTGGCTTGAACTCAGATCTTTGTATGATTGGCTACTCGCTTATTCTTGCTATGAACTACCTCCCGGGTATGGCTGTTATCACACTTAATGTTATCGGTGACGCCGCTACCAATGTTATAGTTTGTGCAAAAGAACATTGCCTCAACAAAGAAATCTATAACAGCAAAACCCCTAAAAACAACTGATTTCAGTAAGATAACTCCAGGAAACCCCTTGTAAAACCGAACCGCCCTCGACAGCGCATGCACTGCCGAGGGCGGCTTAGTTTTACGGTGAGCCACCGTTCCCAGTTCGTGAAGATAGTATGGTATAAAAAAAGACATATTATGCCCGAGCCTAACATGGCAACCGTTCGCACAATTCCGTATGGGCGGATATCATCCGCCCGCTAAGTAATTGCAGAAAATTTATGATGAAAATAAACTGTATAAATGGGATACATTTACCGAAATAATGTAGCAGTCAGTTACAATTAAACTTCATTATTTATCAGCTAAAAATTCCTTGCCGGCTTTATCGGTTGCAAGAATTGCATTGATGAATGCGTCCTCGGTCGGATTACCCGGGACATACTTCCACTCAACAACGCTTGCGGCTTTGTGCGCAATTGCAGGCACATCATCCGGAGTAAGTGCAATTTCGCCGAGAGTGCAAGGAAGTCCGATACTGTGGTTAAATTCAAAAATTCTGTTTCGCTCCTCAAATTGTCCGTCATATGTCAGCAGACACAGCACACCGAATGAAACAATTTCACCGTGCAGATGCTGCCGTTCACATTGCGGAAAGAGTGACGCACCGTAATAAACACAATGTGCAAGCGATGAATTGTAGTAATAATCCTCCTCGGGATTAGGATTGTTTTCGTGGACGGTAAAATTTGAAACAAGTCCCGCCGTGATAATAATGTCAAGCGCAACCTGCTCAATTGCCTCTGTCGGCACATTGTTTTTGCAGTCCTCAAGAGCTTTTTTGCCAAAGCTTATGAGCGGTTCGGTACTCGCGGAGGCAATTGCCTTGCCAAGCAACGGTGTGTGAATCATATTTTTTTCACGACACGCAAAAATCACTTCATATTCCTTTGAAAGTGCGTCACCGATTCCTGCCCACATGAGCTTTTCGGGTGATTCGGCAATAATTTTTGTGTTGATGAATGTGTGAATTGCAGGGGCTTTGTGGTACGAATATTCCTTGAAAGTACCGTCGGGATTGTACATTACCGAAAGCGAGGTGCATGACGCACAGTTTGATGCAATTGTCGGGAATGTGAACAACGGTTTGTTATATAAAGCACAATAGGTTTTTGCCGTGTCAACAGCTCGTCCGCCTCCGATACCGAACACCATATCAGCCTTTTGCACAGACGGATTGTTCTTTATTTTTTCAACATTTTCATAGCTGGAGTCACCGCCGTACCATACAAAATCAATGATTTCAATGTCAGAGCCTTTGATGCCTTCAAGCAAAGCCTTTTTTGATTTTTCCATAGCTGTTTTACCGCCGACTGCAACTGCCTTTTTGCCGTACGGCTTTACAATTTCGGGAATCGCCTTGTAGCAATCAACTCCCACGCTGTAACTCGGTAAAAATTCGCTGTATGTGTGTGACATAATTTATCCCTCCGAAAACAATACTTATAAATAAATTATATCACCGCAGTCTGTGCATTTCAATACATTATCACAATAAATTGTTAAAATTATTATTGTCTGACAGATGAAAATATGCACACATCTTATGCAATTTAGCAAAAAATTGCGAAGAATATTCGTGAAAAATACTTATGGAAATGGCTTTTGCAAAGTGCTATAATCTTGTAAATATATATAAGAAGGGCGGTGCTTTTATGCAGGAAATATACGGACAGAAAACAGACAGACAGCTTGCAGCAAAGCAGAGAATAATTGCAGTTGCGGCAGGCAGGGAAAAGGCAGACCTTGTTTTAAAAAACGCAAAGTATCTTAATGTGTTTTCAAATGAATTTTTGAGCGGTGACATAGCCGTTGCAAAGGGACTGATTGCCGGTGTCGGAAAATATGACGGTAAAACAGAGATTGATGTCAGCGGAAAACTCGTTCTCCCCGGCTTTATTGACGCACATATTCACCTTGAAAGTTCAATGGTGACTCCTGCTGAATTTGCAAAGGCAGTTGTTGCCCACGGTACAACCACAGTCATAACCGACCCTCACGAAATCACAAATGTAATGGGCATTGACGGAGTTGAATATATGATTCAGGCATCGCAAAATTTGCCGATTGATGTTCATTTTATGATGCCGTCATGTGTGCCTGCCACAGAAATTGACGAGAGCGGTGCGGAGCTTGACTGCAAGGATATTGACTTGTACTTGGATAATAAAAAGGTACTCGGACTTGCAGAGATGATGAACTATGTCGGTGTTATCAACGGTGATAAAAATGTGCTTTCAAAAATTGTCACCTCGCAGGCTCATCACAAGAAGATTGACGGTCACGCTCCTGAGCTTTCGGGCAATGACCTCAACGCATACATTGCCGCAGGTGTCTATTCCGACCACGAGTGTTCCACCTTTGAAAATGCCCTTGAAAAGCTGAGAAAAGGTCAGTTTATTATGATAAGAGAGGGTACTGCCGCCCATAATCTCAAGGCGCTCATGCCGCTTTTGACTCAGCAGTATTACTCAAGGTGTATGTTTGCAACAGATGATAAGCATCCAAGTGACTTGCTTTACGGCGGTCATATTGACTACATTGTAAAACAGGCGCTGAAAAACGGTGCAGATCCGATTGTTGCCCTCAAAACAGCAACCCACCATGCCGCAAGATACTTTTTGCTCAATAACAAAGGTGCGATTGCTTCGGGTTATCTTGCCGATATTGTTGTTGTCAATAATCTTGAAGATTTCAATGTTGAAACTGTTTTCAAGTGTGGTAAGCTTGTTTTTGACGGCGAAGTTAAGGACTTTTCTGCTCCCACAGTTGATGAAAAGCTTGCCGAAAAATGCTTTGACACTTTCCACCTTAACAGCGTAACGCCGAGCAGCTTCAAGGTTGACGGAAAACTCGGACTTATCGGTCTTGTCGGCGGTGAATTGCTCACACGCAATCTCGGCACAGCCGATAAAATTGATGTGGAAAACGATATTCTGAAAATTGCCTGCATTGAGCGTCACAAAGGCACAAATCATATCGGTGTCGGCTATGTTAAAGGCTATTCGCTGAAATCGGGTGCAGTAGCAACCTCGGTTGCCCACGATTCGCACAACATTATCACAGTCGGCTGTAATGATGATGATATAGCCGTTGCCGTGAACGCAATCAAGGACAGCAAGGGCGGTATCGCAGTTGTTGAAAACGGCAAAATCAAGGCTCTGCTCGAACTCCCGATTGCAGGCTTGATGTCCGATGAACCGCTGACAACCGTAAACGAAAAGCTTGAAAATGCAAAGTTATCTGCATATGAACTCGGTGCGGATAAAAGCATTGATCCGTTTATGACTCTCTCGTTTCTAAGTCTGCCCGTTATCCCAAGCTTGAGAATAACCACCAAAGGTGTGTTTGATGCGGAAAATTGGAAAATGCTCTGATGTGCAGAAGCCTTTAATAATACAATAAAATATCAAATAATTTAAACAGGAAAACAAAATGCGTATTTGTCACTTTGTTTTCCTGTTTTATTTTGTAAAAGGGTTATAGTCATTTTACAGTCACTTTGCATTTGTATAATTTGAATATAAAAGAAATCGGTTGATTAAAACAAATAGCAAATAAATTAAGAAATCGGCATATTCATTGTAATTGTTCAAATCAAAAAATGTGTTTAGTAAAAATTGAGGTGAAAAATATGTCATATTATATTACCCGAATATTTAATAACAAACTTAAATTAGGAGTTATACTTTTTATTTTTGTAGCTCCGATTTTAGATATATTGATGGCTCTTGTGGATGTGTTCAAAGGAGCATCTGTTCCTGTTCCCGGATTAGTTACTTTTTTGGGATCTTTCATGACGGCAGGACTTCAAGGCGTGTTGACAGGGTATTTACCGTTGTTCTTGGCAATTATTGTTGCGGACGATTGCATTGAAGATTACAAAATAGGGTACAAAAATATTCTTGTCACCAAAAGAGGTAAGAATAAATATTTTGCATTAAATATGCTTAAAAGCTTTACTGTTTCATTTTTTGTGCTTATAATTCCTCTCTTACTCAATCTCCTTATGGTGCATATTGTTTTTGCGGGAGGTACATATATTCCTGATGATGTGGAAATGCTGAAATCTGAACCCAATCTACTTCAGTCTTACAGCAATCCGATGTTTTATAACATACTTTATATTCTTGTTTTCTCATTCATTGGCGGTATTGTGGGAAGCGGTGCAACGGCACTTGCAATGGCATTTCCAAACAGATTTATTCTTTATCCGTTAGCTTTCATATTATGGTATATATCGACTGCCATCAAACCGTCTATCATAGGAGCATTAACCCCGTTTACTGTGTATCCTTTATCACATTATACTTTTACAATTATTTTTGTAGTAGCAATAAATATAGTTGCTGTTCTGTTTTCGTTCTTTAAGGTGACTAAGTATGATCAGGTGTAAATTAAAAAAGTATGCAATCATACTTCCGCTTTGTGCAGTGTTTTTCACTATGCTTTGCACATACACATATTTGCGATTTTATAATTATTTTAATTCGGATTATGCTGAGAAGTTAAGCCCCAAAGGTGTTTTTTACAGAGTTGCAGGCAACGGAGATTTTAATGCATCAGGTAATGTTGCTTGCATTTTCATAGTAGTGTTTGTTCTGTTTTTGTTTTACATATTTACCGATGATAATGTAAGTTACATTGTAAGACTGAAATCGAGAGCCTCTTTTGTTACAAGAAGAATTGCTGATTGTGCGGTATTTGCTTTTCTGTTTTCATTTTTGATAGAAGCAGTCAGCGTAGTTGCGGCACTCATCTGCTTTGACATTAACCTGATTTTAGAATCGAATTTTCTGCAATATTCGGCACTTGAACTTTTGACTTTGTTTTTGTTTTATTTCAGAGCAGGACTCGTTATGCTCTCGTTCGGAATAATCATTTCTACAAAAGTTGCTCCAATTATCACCATAGCTCTGATTTTTACAGAGTTTTTTGCAGATGTAGCTTTTATGATAAGCAGGGTGTGGCTTCCGTTCAGAGATGCCATAGTGGTGTCAAAACTTATGAACGGCGAAATGGTTCTGTCGGATATGTGGGGCATTATATTAAGAGCATTGCTTATGATGTTTTTGCTTATCTTCTCTTCCTACTTTTTGTATCAGAAAAAGGATGTTTTGAGTAATGTTAAAAAGTAAGCTTGTTTTGTCGATAATACTAATTGTTGCGTGCCTTGCTCAATTGTTCAGTTGTGTATTTCAGGGGAACTTTCAAAATGCCTTTATGATTGGTTTAGCCCCAAGCGATTACGGCCTTGAAATTACAAAATTTCTGCCGCTTTTGCTGCCTGTGTGTTTTATTCTCTTCTTTACAAGCGGCTCAATTGAGAACCTTAAACAAGGCTACGGCAAGATGTTGATTGTACGCAATTATTCAAAAACAGTGCTGATTTTAAAGCGTTGTCTTAACAATTTTATAGCATTGATTTGCATTGTTTTGTTCCAGTTCATAATCTTTTTTGTTGCAAGAGAAAGTATGACTCCCGTTGAAAGCGGAACTCTTAAATCTTTGATTATGTACTTTCTGACAATTTTTTCTCTGATAGTTATTCAGTCTTTGCTTGAAATCAGTATTCCTGCACACATTGTGAACATAGGAATTTTCACCTATTGCTTTATTGCGTACTATTTGGTTCAGAATTTTGTTGACGCACCGATTTGGAAAATGCTTCTCTTCCCGAGCTTGATGTTCGGAATGCAGAACGGTGCTGTGTCGGGTGAGAGCATTTACTACGGATACCTGTTATTCATAGTTGCGTTAAATGCTTTGTGCATTTTCATTCTGAATTTGAGATTTAAGAAAACCGATATTTTTTGAGGTGATATTATGGTAGAAATAAAAAATTATTGTAAAAGTATCAAATCAAGACCGATTTTAAATAATGTAAGTTACAATTTTGAGTACGGCAAAATCTACGGAATTTACGGACACAACGGTTCGGGCAAAACTATGCTTTTGAGAGCAATTGCAGGCTTGCTTGTTCCCGACAGCGGCTCTGTTGTGATTGACGGAAAGGTTTTGCACAAGGATATGTCGTTCCCTCCGAGCATAGGCATCGTGATTGAAAATATGAACCTGTTGCCCCAGTACAATGCTTTTGACAATCTGAAAATCCTCGGCAAAATCAAGAAAACCGCCACCGATGAAGATATTAAAACAGCGCTTGAGCGTGTTGGATTAAAGTCTGATTTAAAGGTGAAAAAGTTTTCGCTTGGTATGAAACAGAGGCTGAATATTGCTCAGGCTGTGTTTGAAAAGCAGAAAATCATCCTGCTTGATGAACCGACAAATGCACTTGATAATGACGGTGTACAGCTGATTTACAAGCTTCTTAAAGAAGAAAAAGAAAGAGGTGCGCTCGTAGTTATCACAACTCATCACAAAGAGGATTTGGAAGAAGTTTGTGATGTTGTTTTGAAAATGACGGAAGGTGAGCTGCATGAAAAGTAAACTGTTTACTCATAAATTTTTCGTTGTTCTTTGCATCTCGGTTGCCGCCTTGCTCGGATTGTCTTTCCTTGCCAGAGCGACAATCGTAAATAACAGATTTGAACAAATGGCTGTTGATGAAAAATATAGTCTAAAGGCTTCAGTTGACGGTCAGTTTTTAATTCAATTTCAAGATGATAAAAACGGAAATTTTTATGCTACTGTCGGCTTGTTTCAGGGCGGATATTACGGCTTGGACGATGCGTATATTCCTACTTCATATGATGAAAATACAAAAATAACCGCTATTGAAAAGGAAGCTTTCAGCGAATTTGATTGTCTGAAAAAAGTTGTTATCCCCAACGGCATTTGTGAAATCAAGGATGACGCATTTAAGGATTCAAAAAATATAACGGAAATTTATATTGCGCCCTCCGTAAATAAGATTGCAAAAACCGCTTTTGACGGCATTGACAACCTTACGATATATGCCGAAAAGGGTTCTTATGCTGAAAAATTTGCGGTTGAAAATAAAATCAATTATAAAAACTATACGACCGAGCCTGAAAATCCGGAGGCTAAAAATACCGATTATTCAAAAATCAGAAATGGTGCGTATTACGGCGAATATTATAATTATGATGTTATCTATGATGACGGCAAGCCCGTGTGCGTAATAACTAAATATAACCCAATGTCGTCAGAGGAAAAGCTTGAAATTCCTGCACATATTGACGGCTTGGATGTGATTTCAATTGCAGATGACGCAATAAATTACGGCGGCGCAAAGGAAACAGTCGTTCCCGACACAGTAAGATTCATTGCCGATAATGCGTTCAAAGAATCCTACTCCCTTGAGGATATCTACCTGACCAAAAATGTGTCCTACATAGGAAAATCTGCCTTCAAAGACTCAAAAGACCTAACAATCCACGCCCCGACAGATTCCTATGCACACACCTTTGCGACCGAAAATAAAATAAATTTCAAAGCTACAGACGATTAAATCTGATAAGCAATGAATAAATCTTTAATTTTACAGCCCTGTACCCATTTGCAGGGCTGTTTTTGCAAGCAAAGGGTAGATAATGGTACAGTGACCTTTGGTATAATGTTGATAACAGGTTGAAAGAATTATAAATTTAAAAATGCAGGAGGATTTTATCATGGCAAAACAGAAAGCATATGTGCGTATCAACAGTTCTGAAAGATGTTGGTATGAGATTGTTGAGTTCGAGGTTTCGGATGATTTGTATGCAAAAATAAATGAGGCAGTTGAGAACAATATTCCGTTGGCGGATTGCGATTTTGCCGATGAATTGTACGAGCTTGCAGTCAATTTTTCTTGAGTATGACAATGAAAAATACGAAACTTATCGTGTTGACATTACATTCAAAGAAAACGGCATAATTACAGACATAACCGTTGATGCAATGGGTTTACAGTATCATGATTTCCGTTCCGATAACTATGCCGAATGTTATCCGAATTACGAATATATCGAAGACGCCTTGCAGAATGCGGTGGAAATGTAATCATTTTATGCTGTGTTCAAAATTACCCTAAAAAAATCACAGAAAAAATAACCCCTAAAACAACAAAAGCTGAGGATAATTTTCATATCCTCAGCTTTTGTTGTTTTAATTGGTCCATAGTACTGACAATGGGACAATGCTTTGCGTTATAATAAATTTACTATAAATCGCTGAATATGTTGTAATAAAATGTGATATATGATAAAATAAGAGACGAGAAGACAATAAAAAAGACAACCCTAAGGTTGTCTTTAGTATGTGGTGCAAAGGGGTTTCCACTACCCTACGGCATATTGCCTTATCTTAGAACTCTGATGAATATTGATAAACTTATAAAAAATGGTTTATTGCGTTTGTTTTGATGAATATTGATAAACCTATACATCAAATTTCTAAGCTCTAATTTGATTATAATATTGAAAAATATATTTGTCAATAGAAAGGTGAGAATTATGAAATATATAATTGGACTTGATATCGGAATCGGTTCAGTGGGCTGGGCTGTTGTAAGAAATGACGATGATTGCAAACGATTGGAGGATTTTGGTGTCCGCATATTTGAATCCGGAGAGATCATTGAAAGTAATAAAAATATACGAAACAGTCAAAGAAGAAGAAAATACAGAGGTATGCGAAGAAGAATTAGGCGAAGGAATCATCGAAAGGAACGATTGAAGAACTATCTTGAAAATATTGAATTTGTAAGTAGGGCGGAACTTTCCGAGTTCTTTGCTAAAAACAATCATGATATTATAGATATACGGGTTCGTGCCCTCGATGAAAAGGTGACTCCTGTTGAACTTACTGCGGCATTGTTGCATATAGCAAAGCGTCGCGGATATAAAGCTTTTTACGAGTTGAGTGATGAAAATAATAACGCAAAAGATAAAAAAGCCAAAGAAGAAGAAGAAAAAGATATCTACAAGGCATTAACGAATACTGCAGATATTATAAAAAATGGTGGTTATCGCTCAATTGCAGAAGCTATAATGAAGGATTCTGAACATTTTTCTGATAAAATTTCCGGAAGATACAAGTATAGAAATATAAAAGAAAAAGATGAAAAGGGAAAGAAAAAATCAGATGGCAAAATAAGTGAAAATGACATACTGTTTCCTACCGAAATGTTTGAAGATGAGGTAAGAAAAATTTTAGGCAAACAGAAAGAATTCTACCCTCAACTTACAGATGAAAGTATAGATAAAATATTTGATATAATATTTTCAAGGCGAGATTTCGAAGATGGACCCGGAAATACTGACGATGAAAACAGACCATATAAGGGCTTTGTTGATTCGATAGGCAATTGCCCCTACTATAAGAATGAGAAAAGAGGACACCGTTATACGGTAATAGGAGATTTATTTGCTTTGGCAAACAAACTTTCTCAATATAAATATGTTGAGAAAAACACAGGCGAAGTAGTAAAACTACCTCGGGATTTGATGAGAAATATCGTGAATCAGTCCTTACAAAGCGGTAGCATTACGAAAACAAAAATCAATGAACTCGCAAAAGAATTTAACATTGTAATTCTTAATACTAAGACTGCTAAAAATGAAAATATTGCAGATTGTATTAAATACCTCAAAGCTGTGAAGCCAATTTTTGAATCATACGGTTTCGATTGGGATAAATTGATATCGGAGGAATATACAGATCAAAATTCTTTGCTTAACAGGGTAGGTGATACAATATCTTTCAATATAACTCCCAAAAGAAGAATTGATGCTTTAAACAAAATTGATGAACTAAAAGGAAAAGATGAACTGATAAAAAAGCTCTCTAAACAAAATTTTTCAGGAACAGCAAAAGTTTCAGATAAATATATGATTGATGCAATCAATGCCTTTTTTGATGGAACATTAGTAGGTGAATTTCAGGCGAATATACAACAAGATGAGTTTTCAGTAAGTATAAAAACAGAAAAATTGTTAAAATTAAAACCTTTTGATAATAATAGTGAGTATGCACAAAATCCTGTGGTGTTTAGAGCTATCAATGAAACAAGAAAAGTGGTTAATGCAATTGTTCAAAAATATGGCGCACCAAATGCAATGAATATTGAAATCGCAAGTGAACTCAATAAGAGTTTTGATACTCGTCAAAAAATATCCACTCAACAAAATAAAAATGAAAAGGAACGAAAAAATGCAATAAAACAAATATCATTGATTACAGGTCTTGATGAAAGAGAAATTAGGCCGCAGTACATTGAAAGATATCTTCTTGGAGAACTCCAGGGTTGGAGATGTATGTATTCAAATGAAGAAATAACAAATAAGAAAGAAGCAATATTGAATAAAGGAAAACAATATGAAATCGATCATATTGTCCCATTTTCGAGAATCCTTGATGATACACTAAACAATAAAGCTCTTGTTCTCGCAAGAGAAAATCAGAAAAAAGGAGCAAGAACTCCGTTGATGTATCTATCTGCTGAAAAGGAAAAAGAGTTCAAACAGCGTGTTAATAAGTTGTTTAAAGACAATAAAATCACCGAGAAAAAGTATAGGTATTTTATGCTTGAATCTCTTGTAGGCGAAGATGCTGAAAAAATTCTCGGCGATTGGAAAACAAGAAATCTTAACGATACACGATATATTGCAAAATTTTTGGTTAAGTATTTTAATGATAATCTCTACTTTGCAAGGGAAAAGGGTGACGATAAGAGACCGGTAGTTTATGCAGTCAAGGGTGCAATAACATCATCTCTTCGCAGACAGTGGCTCAACAAAGAAACATGGGGAAGATATGATAAAGGTGAACTGAAGAAGATAACATATTTTGATCATGCAGTTGACGCAATAGTAATAGCAAACTGTTTACCGGCCTATGTTATTATAGCTACCGAAAACCACAAGCTTAGAGATATATACTATTCTGCAGGTAAAATTAAAACAGAGGAGTATAGAAAAAGTCTTGACAATTGTGTTGATACCTTAATGAAATATTATGGAATGTCTCCCGCTGTTTCAAGAAAATTACTTGAAAAGGTTAAGGAAACACCGTCATTACTGAAGAATATTCGTTTTGAAGTTGAATACCGTGTCCGTGATTACGAGTTAATGAAGTATTTCTTTAACTATGATACTAAAGTAGGTGAAGATACTCTTGATCAAATATTTAGAAATGATTTGTACAAAATATATGATCACCAATTTGCAGACTCAATTGAGATGCCGATTGTATCAATTAAGCCAGAAAGAAAATATTCAGGTCAGATGGTTAAGGATGGTTTCATAAAAAAGAAAGATGCAATTTCAGGAAAAAACAGTGTCAAAACTATTGGTGAGAATAATAGTACGGTGTTAAATGATTCACGCTTTTATTGTGTAGATGTATATAGAACTTGTAATGATGAAACAAACCTAAATTTCATTAAATATACCGACTTATTAAAAAGAAATAATCATTTGTATCTTCGTTCGGATTATAGATATCCTGATGATTATGCTATGCATGAAATGTACCTTTTTTATGGCGACTACATCGAAATTACAAAGAAAAATAAAATTTGTTGTGGATACTACTTTTCATTAAAGAACAGTTCAAGAAATGAACTGTATATGTCAAAAGGAAATACGAGACGAAAACTTAACAATATGAAGGAAAACGAGGTGTGTTCAATAACTAAAAAGGATACAGTAAAGAAATTTGAAATAGACATACTTGGTAAAAAGCTTGGGGAGGTAAAGAAATGTGGCGAACCGTTATCGTTGCTTCCGGAGAAAAATTGAACATAAAGGACAACTGGCTTATAGTATCAAGTGCAGAAGGCGAAAGTAGGGTTCCGGTTTCAGACATATACTCACTTGTAATAGAAAATCGTGCAGCAATGCTTAGCGTAAGTGTGTTGACCACACTTACGCAGGCAGGTGCACATATAATACTTTGCGATGAAAAACATCTTCCGGTGTCTGCAACATTACCAATTAACACTCATTACAGACCATTTAATGTAATAAAGAAGCAAATTAATATGGCATATGAATTTAAAAATTTATTGTGGCAGAAAATTATTGAAAGAAAAATACACAACCGGTATTTATGCTTGAAATACCGTGAAATTAACAAAGAAAAATGTGATGAAATTGATGCGTTATCCAAAAGCGTGAAGCCCGGGGATACAACAAACCGAGAGGCGGTTGCGGCACGAAAATATTTTGTTGCATTTGAAAATTGTGATACACTTTTTGAAACACTTACATATAGCAATCGTAAGAATTTAATTGATTTGCCAAACCAAATTATTTTGCAATCAGATAAAAGAATGCGTATAAGATATGCAATAGAAATATATGTAAAATCTCTTGTGTCGGCAATTGAAAATGATTATGAAAGTTATAGTATTTTTTGATTTACCCGTTTCGACAAAAGAGAAAAGAAAGCAATATTCGCAATTTAGAAAAAATCTGATTAAATCAGGTTTTATCATGGTGCAGTTTTCTGTATATGCGAGAACTGTCAGAAATAATGATGATGCAAAAAAGTATTCAAAAATAGTTAAAAGTATTTTGCCCCCATCGGGTTCGGTACGATTGCTGATAATAACCGATCGTCAGTATGATTCTATGGAAATTTTGATAGGAGAAAAGTATGCAGAGGAAAACTATCTTGACAAAAGAGATATCATTGAATTATAATATACTTGTGTTTGAATTGTCAAAACCGCCTACATTCTACAAGATGTAGTGGTTTTGGCTCTCTGATGAATATTGATAAACTTATACTTTTCTATCTTCATCAGATAGGTCATTGAGTTTTGGCTCTCTAATGAATATTGATAAACTTATACACAACAGCGGTACAGATTATCGTATCACCGGTTTTGGCTCTCTAATGAATATTGATAAACTTATACTTTGAAATTGATTGAAAACTTCCCGTTCAAGTTTTGGCTCTCTGATGAATATTGATAAACTTATACAAGGTCAGCATAGTTTCCGTCTTGGTAGAGTTTTGGCTCTCTGATGAATATTGATAAACTTATACATTATTACGGTCAACAATCATTGCAAGGGGTTTTGGCTCTCTGATGAATATTGATAAACTTATACGAATAAATAATGTCAGCCAACCCTGAATTAGTTTTGGCTCTCTGATGAATATTGATAAACTTATACAGTTTTACCACCCCATAGGTATTGTAACCTGTTTTGGCTCTCTGATGAATATTGATAAACTTATACTGTTTAAATTTAAACCATACATAACGGTTAGTTTTGGCTCTCTGATGAATATTGATAAACTTATACGATTCCGCTCTGTTCGAGGACCAGTCGAGCGTTTTGGCTCTCTGATGAATATTGATAAACTTATACATAACAGTAATAACAACAATTCGGGCAATAGTTTTGGCTCTCTGATGAATATTAAATTAAAAGAAACAGCTTGTGGAATTCTGTTCTGCAAGTTGCTTTTTTATATCCAAAGGGGAGATAGAGGAACAGCGTTCTTTGGTATAATATAGTGGACAGTTTGGAACATCGGACGAAAATAAAATTTTTTTTGCAAATTGCAATAGCAAGTTAAAACAGTTTTTTGTGGATGAAATTGCAACCACAGAAACAAAGCATATGCACATTTTCATTTACTCAAAATCGCCGATTCGCTTTTCAACATTGAAGAACAGATTCCCTGTTGCACATATCGACAAGGCTAACGGCAGTGTAATGGAAAATCGTGACTATCTCCGAAAGGAGGGCAAGTGGCAGGGTTCTGATAAGGAACAGACAAACCTTATTGATACCTTTGAAGAGGTTGGTAATGTTCCAAAGCCTGTTGATGAAAATTCTCCCGATATGTCTGCTCTGATTGAAGAAATCGAAAACGGACTCGATACCTGCGAAATTATCAAGCTCCACCCGAAATATGCCTTTAGGATAAAAGAGATTGACACACTCAGGCAAACAGTGCTTGAACTTTTATGCTCATGTTGATAAAACAAGCAAACTGAACATTTCACGCACTCTTGATACAAAGCTGAAAATTGATTTGTAATTCCGTGAATAAATTTTCATTTTTCGGAAAATTTACTGTATTTTTAGAACGGATTTTGCGGTTAAAAAGGTGCGAAAATCCTGATGATTACTGATATCTTGTGCCGTTAATTTTCAAGCCGAAAATCACAATTTTTAGAAAATTTTTAGAAAATCCGAAAAAAGTTGCCGACAGAGAAAATTTCTGCAAAAAGAAAAAGTCTCAAAAACGGCTTATCTAAGCCATTTTTGAGACATCATACCTTGGCAGGGGCAGAAGGACTTGAAGCGGAATATTTGAAATGATATTTCCTTACACAAGTTAATGCGATGTTACAAAGTGCGATAAATACTGCGTATTCTTGTAAATCATATACCTCTGCATAACGCTTTGAAACCAAGTATAAAATCACTTGGGTATAATAATTGGTATAAAAATGGTAGAAGAAAGTCCGCTGATTTCAATTTAAGAATCGGAGATTTTACTATGAAAAACATCATTGAAGAACTATTCTACGGCAATATTGATACGCAGGCTCGTGGTTTCAAGAAAGACAGCTATTTGCAGAAGCAAATAATGATTATGTCCAATTCAGAAGAAATACTGACCGAAAGACTAAAGGGCGATGATAAGAAAACTTTTCTATCTTTTGTGAATGCATCCGGCATAGTCTTAGGTGAATCCGAGCTTGACAGCTTTATTGTCTGCTTTAGACTTGGCGCAAGGTTTATCTGTGACACCTTTGTAGACAATACAACACCTTATGATGATTTTCTCAAGGAGGTCAACAATGAGGGATAAATATCATCTTTACCTGACAAACGAGGGACACCGAGCAGTTATCAGTAGCCTGATTGAACAAAGAAACCGTCTGATTTTTCAGGGAAAGTACACCGATGTAGTTGATGAGCTGCTTGTCAAATTCACAAGAGCTAAAATGAAGAAAATCAAGGTTAAGGAGGTCTGAAAATGAAGATTACATACACAATGCAAGGAGATTATTTGCTGCCGAATTTAACGCTCCCCGAACAGGATAACCGACCAATCGGCTTATGGGGACAACAACGCCTTCGCTATATCAAACGAAGTCGCCCGATTCTCTACACCAACCTGCTCACTAAATGCAAACTGAATGAGTATCTTGCTGACATTGATGAACAGGCGAAAAATATGTACGACGAGCTTGTGCAGTCTTTCGCCAAAGAAGAAGGCTGCACTGAACAACTCAAAGCAACCAACCAAATGCTGTGGGTGCGCAAGATGAATAATGTTGCCCAGCGAGCGAGAGAGCTTGTTAATGCTGAAGTAATTTACCGATAAAGATAACAAATATACAACGAACCCCTCTGTTGAGTTGACAGAGGGGCGATTCCTGCCACGTGTAAGTTGGGCCTTGAAATCCACTTACACGCTTTTTTGATTAAAAATCTTTTAACTGTGAGTTGTGGCATATTATAAATTCTTTCAACGGAATGAATCTGGAAGGTAGAGCAATTTTCTTACCTTCATATTTAAGAAAATAATCGTTATAAATTTCGCTTGATAAAGCGCTTTTTAGTTTTTTCGATAATAATATCTTATAATCTGTATCAATCGTGATTAGTCCGGTATCAAATGCTTTATGATGCAGAACATTCAAACAAAGTCCATTTTGTGGATTTGTTCTTTCTGTTCTGGGATCGCTTGTTCCCCAAGACTTAATGTGACTTGCTTCAAGCAAACGAGAAATATTTATTCCCGTAATACAACAGGTTGTATTATAAGCAGAAAGAACAGTTTTACGAAAAAAGGCTTGACCTTTTCTTGTAGTTGATTGTATTGCTATGTTTTCTCCAACAGGGAAGTCTATTTCGTTATCATACAGTATTGAGCTTAAATCACCAAGTACTTTTTCTGATTCTGCATATAACTTTTCCATATTTTGATAGAATTCATCCCATACTTCTTTATCAAGTTTACTACCATTTTTTAGTCCAGAAATACCTCGCTTTGAGAGTTCAGGATCAAATCTACCAAAGTTGCACATCTTCATTGAAACAGATGATGGTGTGCGTCCAATGAAATCAGCCAATTTGATTATTAGGTGATTAGTTTTATTGATTTTATTAAAAGGAATTTTACAATAAAGGGCGAAAGCTAAAACAGTTTCTCCCTTTGTCCATCTTTTATTATTCATTATATCATCTCTTAAATTGTGGTTAGTTTAAAAATATCATATTTATTATTATTTGTCTATAAGTAGATTACATTTCCTCAAAGATAACTTGCAATATATTATAGTGTGTTTTTTATAAACGCTAATAAAACAACAATAAGACGATATTCTAATATTGACAAAATGCAATAAAAACAGTATAATTAATAAGTTATGTTCAGGAGGGTGTTATGAGTTTTGCAGAAGAAATCAAACGAGTAAGAACTAAGTGCTTTTTAAGTCAATACGATTTTGCTAACGAACTTGGTCTTTCTGTTACGACCGTAAATAGATGGGAAACGGGAAAGTCCAAACCAAATTATAAGACAATGAAATTAATTAATGCTTTTTGTAAAAAGAACGCTATTGATTTTGATATAACAAATGCGCTTTTGGAGGAAGAAGTATGATAAATATAGCGACTGTTTTTAGTGGCATAGGAGCTCCGGAAGAAGCATTTAGACAATTAGATATAGACTTTAATATCGTATTTGCTTGTGACAATGGTGAAAGAGAGCTTGATAAAACATATGATGAGATAATGGAAAAAACTAGAGAAATGACATCAAATGAACGAATTGAGTATGTTAATAAACTATACGAAAATACAAATAAACCTAATTATGTGAAAAAATCATATTTTGCTAATCACGATATTTCTGAGGATAGATGGTATGAGGATGTCAGGTTTATAGACGGTGAAAAATATAGAGATGTTGTTGACATATTAATTGGCGGAAGTCCGTGTCAAAGCTTTTCTACTTACGGAAAAAAGCAAGGTCTTGAAGATACACGCGGCACTTTGTTTTTTCATTATGCAAAGTTAATTCAAGATATACAGCCCAAAGTATTTATTTATGAAAATGTGGTAGGATTAAAAACACACGATTCGGGAAGAACTTGGGAAAAGATTAATGAGGTATTTGAGGAGTTAGAGTATAACACATTTCCTATGATTTTAAATTCTAAAGACTATGGTTTGCCTCAAAATAGAAAAAGGATATTCGTTGTTGGATTTCGTCATGACCTAAATATAGATGAGTTTTCCGAACCGGAACACATTGAGTTAACAACGACTGCGAAAGATTATTTATCCCAAAAAGTGGATTTGAAATATTATTTAGGAGAAAAGGGGTTTGAATGGGTTACTACTCCAGCTAAACATCAAAGCCGCACACGAGCGAATCGTGATATTATAGGCTGTCAAACTGCAAATCAACAGTTTAATTGGATTGGAGATCTACGACTGGAAATCCCAACGGAAGAAATGAGGAATAACGAAAACATCTATGTTGGTGAATATGAAGGACAAGAATTAGTAGCAAGAAAAATGACACCGGCAGAATGTTTGCGTTTGATGGGATTTGAAAATTTTAATATAGTAGTTGATGATAAAAATGCATATAGGCAGAGTGGCAATTCGATTGCAGTTCCTGTTATGAAAGCATTAATTGAGAAAATATGTAATACAATAGAATTTGATTGATGAATTATTTGAAAAATAGCGTGTAAATATGCACGCTATTTTTTGTTATATTTAAAATTAAAAGAATATTTTACAAATATTGCAATATACAAAAAATATCTCAAAAATGTATTGACAATTCTCGGCAAAATAGTTACAATAAAAATGAAATATATTACAAGGAGCAAAATTATATGGAAACTAAAAGAGATAAATTTGTAAGATTAGCAGAAACGAGAACAAATAAGATAATTGATATGGTTAGGTTACTTGGTAATTGCTCTAATAAAGCTAACTACGATTATACAGAAGCGGATGTACAAAAAATCTTTACTGCAATTGAAAAAGAGCTAAAGAACACGAAACTTAAGTTTTCAATAAGTGAAGCAGAGGATGATAGATTTAAATTATAATTAATTGTGAGGTGCGAAGTATGAGTGAAATATCTTGGAGATTTCCAAAGCTGGACAACGGAGCGGAACAAGGAATAAATGATGGTGGAATAGCCACATTTAAAGGTTCAGAGTTATATAGCAATTTAGCAAGAGAAATCTGTCAAAATTCTCTTGATGCTAAACAAGAAGGTAAAGACACAGTCGTTGTTGAATTTAAAATCGAAAAACTGAAAAAGACAGATTATCCTTCACTTACTGGTTTAGATTCTATTTTTTCGGAGTGTAAAGATTATTGGCAGAATAGAATGGATACCAAACTCGAACGTTTTATCAAGGAAGCTGAGGATAAACTGAACTCAAACTATGTAGATATGTTGGTTATCAGTGATTACAACACAACAGGATTAAGTGGAGCAAAAGCTGAAAAACACAAAAAATCAAAATGGAGAGCATTAACACACTCTAACGGTGTTACAGAAAAAGGACAAGGAAGCGCCGGCTCACATGGTATAGGTAAAAATGCTCCTTTTGCTTGTTCATCTTTCCGTACAGTATTTTACAACTCATACGCACAAGATGATGGAATAAAGGCATTTCAGGGTGTAGCAAGATTGATTTCTCATACACACGACGGCGAAGATACACAAGGAATAGGATTTTATCAAAATTCTGCAAGGGCAACACCTATTTTTGAGGATGATCCGTGTGCATTTCGTGATAAGCTAAATCGTACCGAATATGGTACAGATGTTGTTATTGCCGGGTTTAAGAGTACTCCAACTTGGAACGAGGATATAGAAAAAGCCGTGTTGAGCAACTTTTTTGTTGCAATTTATCGTGGCACTTTGATTGTAAAAATTGATAATGTTACTATAGATAATAAAAATCTAAAAGCCAGAATTGAATACTATGCAAAAAAAGAAATTGCAACGGGCAGTAGTGATAAACGCATTAACACGATACTTGAGTTTTATTATGCTTTAAGCGAACCGGATGAAGTTGTTAACGGAAACATTTTAGAAGAAAATGATGTTGAACTCTACATCAAGGTTAATGATAAATACAGTAAATCTATAGCAGAAATGCGCTCTATTGGTATGGTAATAAGAACACGTCACAGAAATATTTTTACAAGATATGCTGCGGTAATGATTGTTAAAGACGGAAAACTCAATAATCTTTTAAAAGAAACCGAACCTCCTGCTCACGACAAGTGGGATCCCGGTATTTTGGAAGATGATGAGAAGGAGATGAAAAGAGCAGAGAAAGCAAAAACAAAACTTATTAGATGGGTTAATGATACCATTGCTGAGAAATGTAAAATTGAAGTATCTGATGAAATGGATTTAGAGGGCGTCAGTGCATATCTCCCTTTTGATGAGGATGACAAATCTTTGGGAGTAGATATTGATAACTTAGACACTCCAGACTCGGATACAAAATTGAATGAACCTAAGAAGATAAAACCTAACATTAGGAAGGTAACACTTACCGCTAAAAAAGTAACAGGTAAGAAGGATGATAATGTTGAGCCTCATAACGGTTCTCAGGGAGGAAAAGGTTCAGGAAGCGGAGGGACAGAAGATCCTAATGGGAAAGATAAAGTTTCGGTTCCGAAATCCGGAAACAGCAGTGTGAATACTCCACAAGTAACTCGTCAAAGAATTGTAAAAATGCCGTCTGATTCTACATATAGAATTGCATTTGTTCTTGAAAACGACTGTAGCAAAGTAAACATTACATTGAAAGCTTTAGGCGACGATGGCAATAAAGAAAAAGTAAAAGTAATCAACTATAAAATTGGCAATAAAAAAGTAACGGTTAATGCTGAACAAATGTCTTTGAAAAATATTCAGGCTAATACTCTTAATGAAGTTTTTGTTACTCTTGAACATCACGAAAAGATGGCTCTTGAATTGTTAATTTATTAAGGAGAGGTGAATGGGAAATGAAGAAAACAAATATCAATTATCCTTATCCTGTATTAAGTGCTTCAAATGAAGATTATATTAATTCATCATTTGATATAGAGTTACCTGTGAATCCATATGTAGAAGGTGATTTGGCTAAAATAGAAATTTGTTATTCGCTAAAATCACAAGGGATACAGGAACTCATAGAGAATGACAAAGCGAGAGTAACTGTATATTTAGAAAGTGTTGAGGCGGAATATAGGAAGATTTTCTATTTCCCTAAAAGCTCTAACTTTTTAGCTTTAGAAATTAACAAAAACAATTTAAGTAAAAAACTCCAAATAAAAGGTTATATTATTGCAAACACGAAAATTAGCCCGTTTAAGCTACAGGAACACAATCCTGATTTGTTTGGCAGTGTGCCTTTCTCAATAAACAAAGGAGATATTATTGCTATAGCTGATGGATATACCATTCCTTTGGAGAATTTCGATCCGCTGGTTGATAGACCTTCTATTTTTTCCATTCGAAAACAAACTGAGAATCAAAACGAGGAAATATCTGTAGATATGCTTACAAGAGATAAAATAACTATTTTGTTGAATGAAGATACATTTACAAAATATCAAGTACTCTATCAAGCTTCTGATGTTCGTTCATTACTTGCGTCAATGTTTGCTGTTCCTGTATTAGTTGATGCATTATCCTACATAAAGAATGCAGATCCTGAAGAAATAGAAGCATTGCAAGAACTAAAATGGTATCAAGTTGTTGACACCAAAATTAAAGAATTACATTTGGACTTAAGTAAAGAAGATTCTATGACGAAAATAGCAAATACAATTTTGCCTCATGTTTTTAGAACTAACATCGAATCGTTTACAGATGTATTTAAAAATCTGTTACCGTCCGGAGGTGACGAGTAATGAAAATAAAGTACTTTACAGAATCAGCTTACAATGATTTATTTGATTCTATTCGCAATAACATAGCAATGTATCAAAACAGTGATGGAAGCTGGGTTAAAAAACATTTTAAAAACCAAACTTTTTTCAAAGAATCTCGAATTGATTTATTTTTACCAGAACTAACTGCTTCAAACAATAAAGCTGAAGAAGATTATACAAATGCACTTCTAATACATAATGCATTTAGAGACAGAATTACGCCCAAACAGGCAAGTAATGTGTTTTTATGGTCATATTTAGCTCATTGTGAGTATTGGAATTACACATCAAAAAGATGGGCAAATGAAAAAATGTCGGTTGATACCGTGAAACAGAGATTTTTCTGTTATACAGAAACAGGTAGTAGAATCGGGTTTTTGAGAAATTCAATTTCAAGGTTGTGGTGGGGTGCGTATCTTACATATCAGGAAGATAAGCCTGCACCGTATGAACTCACAAAAGTGCTGTTTTCTCACTCTGATATTTTCCTTCAGGTGATTGAAAGAAATTTTTCTATGAACAGGGAAATAATCATCGGTATATTGAGTGCAATTAAAGCAATAAACGATAATCCGGATTTAGATGATGTAGGAATGAACAAAGTTACGGGTGAGTATGAATGGAGGTCACTGTGCAAGTACTTAAATAGATATGGTGCAGTAACTTTACTTGATGCACTTGACAGAAACGATATTTATGACCTTTCATATGAATATATAATACGGAAAAGAAAGCAGGGCTGACGCAATGTATATAGCACTAACCCAAAAGAAAGATTTTAAGTCCGATACAGTCATACGGCGTAATAGTTAAATAGGATGGTGGAATAATATGGCTAAAGATGCATATACAAAAGCTATTGAAAAACAAATGAAAGAACAGCAAAAACATGCTGAAGTTGCTGCACGTAGAGAACAAGCCAAGACAATCATTGACGGGCAAAAAATTATTAACGGTTTTAGGTTTATGGACCAAAATTCAGAAATCTTTTTAAGGCATATTTTAGAAAAATATGATGGAAATGATAAATACTCAGTTGTTTTAGAGTACGATGAAATACCACAAGTTTTGCAACACTCCGTTAGCTTAGAATTAGAAAAGCTAAAAATGTATGGAGTAATATCTAATTATTTTAATTATTTTAGTGGTGGACAAATATATTTATCTATAAACGGAATAAAATACTTTGAAAACAAAGAAAAAGCAATAGCTGAACAAGACAAAATTGAAGAAAGCAAACCTAAAAGAAAGGAATATGACCTGTTTCTATCACACGCTAATGCAGATAAACTCGCCTTTGTTGATGATTTATACAGTACATTATCGCTTTTGAAAGTTAATATCTTTTACGATAAAGAAGAATTATCTTGGGGTGATAATTGGAAAGACCGATTGATAGAAGGTGTAGATAAATCAGAGTTCGCAATTATTGTAATTTCTAATGAGTTTTTCGGAAGAGAATGGACAGAGAAAGAATTAAATGAGTTTTTGCAAAGGCAGAATACATCCGGTCAAAAAATAATACTTCCTCTGCTTTATGGCATAGATTATGAAGATGTAAAGAATCATTATCCTGATCTGGAGTATATTCAAAGTCTTAAAGTAGACGGTAACACGAATGAAAAAATTGCGCTATTGTTTGCTAAAGAACTTATAAAGAGATATAAGTAACTTGTATTTGTAAATTTAGAAAACTAATATAAACAAACCTATAAAGAGTACGTGAGAGACAAGCTCGTTGACCGTACAGCAACCTGCCCACAAGGTAAGGTGCTAAAGCTTGACCGATAGGATTTATCTCACGAACCTGTCGGTAACGGTGGGTTCGTTTCTTTTTCACTCTTTTACAATATTATTAAGGAGCATAATTTTATGAAATCAATCAACGAATTAGTAGTAATTAAAGAAGCAAAAACGAAAAACGCAGATTAGTTTACAACAGTATAAAGTATTTGTATCAACACTTGCCGTCGGGCAGGTGTTATTTTTTTGCGAATTCTACAAAAATTTAAAATTCAATCTTCCGTTGCAAAATTTTTACGTATTGGGGTTGAATTTCAGGCTTCCCTGCTCCAAATAAGTAGAGAGGCAAATTTTTATTAATTTTTGAAAAAGCCCGAACGCTGTTTAAATAACGCTAAAATAAAAAATTTTTTCAAAAGTACCCTGACAAAAGGGTATGGTTTGTCCAAATAAGTGAGGGGGGCATTTAACCGCTTTTTAGTTTTCTGCATCACCTTGTATATACCAAGCAGATTAAATTGATTTTCTAAAAACTTTATTTTCAAAATTGCAATATTTTTTTTGAAAAATACCCCCTCAAAAAGGCTGACTTTGTCCATACAAGTGAAAGGGCATTTGAAAAGTCCTCTCAATACAATTCTAAGGAAGATGATAATCAAAATCAAAATTAAAATTGAATAGCTGCCAAGTGAAGTATAAACCGCCAAGACCTCTTAACAGAGCGAGCGCAGCCGCAAGGCTGACGGCACAGCGTCGAGCAGGATTGCCTGTCAGGAAAGTAGGCTTTGGCAGTACGGAAAATATAAAAGCTTTGCTCCGTTAGCTCCTATGTATATATAGATAAATATATAAATAAAAAAATACTTACCGAGAAGAAGTAGATTCTTACCTTATAGATAAACTTATGATTACAAAAATTTGTTTCTTTTCGGGAAGTAAGAAAGGAAACTCAATGGAAACTAACAAGGTCTATACCTGTGCAGAAATGAGAGAAATGATGATTGACACCTCGGATTATGTCTTTATGGATGAAGTGGGCGATTTCATGGGAACGCTTGAAATGAAAGCAGAAGCGAAAAGCGGAATGCTCAGAATTTTTCTTCGGCTCAGTGATGACAGAAAAATAATTACACCTGTATTCTGGTGGCAAAAGTATCTCGGCTTTTATGAAATGGAAATCGGAACACAGCTTAAACTTTACTATCGTGAAAGCGGTCGAGAGAAAATTTATCTTGCAAAGGTTGAGGTGCTTGAAAACGAATAGTGGATACACGGCTCTACACAGGGCAACAGTCCTATTGTGTAGCGAGCATAGGTTTTGTAATGCCAAAACCGACGGCTGAAAAGCCGAAAGGGGCAGCTGCCCCTGTAACCCCAATTTGAAAGGAGATTTTTGGAATGAGAAAACGAAATTTTAACATCAATGTGAGAGTGACCGAGAGCGAGAAAAAGCGTTTGAGATACGCTGCAAAGCGTTGCGGAATATCGCTATCCGAATACTTACGAAAGGTCGGCTTAAACAAAAAACTGACCGAGAAACCGAGTGCAAAGCTCTATGAAGCATATTCGAATATTAGCGATTTGCTGAGAGATTTTTCAACGCTTGACCGTCGGTATATTGAGATAAGATTGAACGAAATTGAGCGTAAAATTCTTTCTGCCTATCACGAAAAGGAGGATGATGACAGCGGTGGCGACAACAAAAATCTGAGCTATTAAGGACAGCGTTGAGCGTGTATTGAACTACGCTGCCAATCCCGAAAAGACGGTTGATTCCGATTTAAAAAACTCAATCCATTACGCAGAAAATGAAGCAAAAACAGAAAACCGTTGCTATGTAACAGGCGTAAATTGCAATGCTGAAACTGCCTTTGAGGAGATGAAAGCCGTTCAGGAACGCTTTGGAAAAACGTCGGGAAACGTTGCCTATCACGCTTATCAGAGCTTCAAAACAGGAGAGATTACGCCGGAGCTTTGCCACAAAATCGGCGTAGAGTTGGCAAAGAAAATGTGGGGTAATGATTATCAGGTTTTAGTTGCAACTCACCTGAATACAGGTACACTTCATAATCATTTTGTCGTCAATAGCGTGAATATGTGGAGTGGCAAAAAGTTTGACTGCAACGAGGGAGCCTATTGGAAATTGCGAGCTTTGTCGGACGAGCTTTGCGCCGAACACCGGCTGACGGTAATCAAAAATCCGTTGGGGAAAACACCGAGAAGCATTTATTTTGCCGAGAAAAACGGCAAGCCGACAACCTTTAATCTGATGAAAGAAGCGATAGATTTCGGCATTGAACATTGCTACGGAATCTCAGATTTTAAGCGTGTGATGATGAATCAGGGCTATGTTGTTGATATTAATCCTCGGCATAAATATTGGACGATTCGTTCCGAAAACAGTAAGAAGTGCGTTAGAATGTACCGCTTGGGTGACGATTATTCCAACGAAGCAATCCTTTGCAGAATCAGGAAGCAGGAGCTTTACGGCTTGAAAAATGCAAAGGAATATGACGAACAACGATTGCAAATGCGGCGGTTTCAGCCCAGGGTATTTGTGTTCCGTGGCAGCTTCCAAAAGCTGAGAAATATTGGCGGACTTTACGCCAAATATCTGCATTATCTTTACCTGATGGGCAAGCTGCCAAAGTGGAATCATCGCAAACCCTTATCGCCTGAAATGCGTGAAGCGTGGCGTAGTTTGGATAGAATCTCACGGCAAATAACTCTGCTTTCCAACAAGAATTTGAACACGCTTGAGGATGTTGGAGGCTTTATAAAAGATACAGAAAAGTATATTGATGAGGTTACGGAATACCGCACGAAAATCTACAACAAGCTGCGCCGATGTACCGATGAGGATAAGCGAAAGGAGCTATTATCAGAGCGTGACGGCTGCACCGAAACGCTGAAACAGCTCCGTAGAGAAAAGAAAATTGCCCTCACAATTATTGAGGACAATCCGAGGATAAATGAAAATATTCGTATCGAAATGCAGGCACAAAACCTTGCACGAGGACGAAAATCAAATTACAGAAAGAAGGAATATGAAAGATGAAAAACGAAGCTACAGAGAATGTTCAAAACATCTCAATTACAGAAATTCAGCCTTTTCACGACCATCCGTTTACCGTAACGGATAACGAAGATATGGCGAAGATTGTTGAGAGTATCGGCAAGGTTGGGACAATTACACCCGTGATTGCAAGACCGCTTTCTGACGGCGGTTATGAGCTGATTTCAGGGCATCGCCGTTTGGAAGCCTGTCGTAAGTTAGGACTGAAAACCATTCCTGTTATCGTCAGAAATATGACTGATGATGAAGCCGTTATAGCTATGGTGGATGCTAATCTACAGCGTGAGCATATCCTGCCGAGTGAAAAGGCATTTGCCTACAAAATGAAGCTTGAAGCTATTAGCCATCAGGGTAAAGCCTGTGGACAAGTTGTCCACAAGTCACGAGATACAATTTCCGAAACGGACAGTGGCAGACAGGTACAGCGATATATTCGTCTGACAAAGCTGATACCTCAACTCCTGAAGTTGGTGGATGAGGAACGCATTGCCTTTAGTGTTGGTGTTGAGCTGTCCTATCTAACCGAATATGGGCAGGAGGACTTGTTTGAAGCAATAGAGCTTGAGGATAAAACACCCTCTCTTGCACAGGTAATCCAAATGAAAAAACTTTCTCAACAGGGCAAACTTGACACGGAAATCATCAATAAAATCATCTTAGAGGACAAGCCAAACCAAAAAGAGAAAATCAGCTTTTCTTTTGAAGAGATAAGTAAATATTTTCCAAAATGCAGTCCGCAGGATATTTACAGACGATTGATACAACTCGCACAGGACGACTATCAGCGACGACAGCGTAACAGAAACAACAGGGAATCGAGGTGAAAACAATGACTGAACACACATATGAAATGTTCTCCAAATATGATGACATTGTATCTGTTGAGGATGTTATGGAAATTCTGCATCTCGGCAGAGTCACCGTATATAATCTGCTTAAATCAGGCAGAATCCATACACTCAGAGTTGGCAAGAAATACGTTATTCCTAAGAAAAGCGTTATTGATTTTCTTGCCGCATAAAATTATTTAATTTGCACATTTGTTATAGAATGGCTCGCTGTGTTATACTGTATGCACAGCGGGCTTTCTTCTAAATAAATCATAGAAAGAAGGTATTTACAAGCTTGGAAGGAAGCTTAATAATAAAGGGCAATTACTACTATGCTAAATTTCGTGTCAACGGTAAGCAGAAAATGCTTGCTACAAAGGTACCTGTAAAGGGCAACAACAAGCGTAAGGCAGAACGGGTTTTGAAGGAACTGATTGCGAAATACGAGGGCTTGAATCTTGAAAATGAAAATGTCCTGTTTACCACATTTCTCGATAAATGGCTGCAAAGCGTCAAGCCTATCCTGAAGCCTGCAACTTGGGAATCCTATGACAAAACCGTCAGCGGCAAGATTAAGCCGTATTTCGAGCAGAAGAATTACAAATTTAAAGATATGAAGCCAGAAACCTTCACCGAGTATTTTGTGTTCCTCGCTCAACAGGGCAAATCCAACGGCAAAGGCGGTCTAAGCTACAAGACGGTAAAGAATATCCGAGGTGTCCTCTCGTCAGCGTATGAATACGCTATCGAAAACAGCTATATCAAGGATAATCCTGTTCTTAAAAGCAGAATGCCATCCTTTGCTCACAGCATCAAGAGCGATGTACCGGAATACAGCGCAGAGCAAGTCAGAAAGCTACTGCTTTTTGCAAAAGAAAATGATAGCCATATCTACATATTCCTGTTGCTTGCACTCTACACAGGGCTTAGAAAGGGCGAACTGCTTGCCCTGACTTGGGATGATGTGGATTATGACAAAAAGCTTTTGAGAGTGAACAAAAGCCGAACAGGAAGCCGTAAGGCGATAACTACTCAGATTACAACGCCAAAAACGGAGAGCAGTAACCGCAAAATACCGCTCAACGATACCGTGCTTGAGGCACTGAAGGCTGAAAAGAAACGGCAGGATGAACACGCTGAAATACTCGGCAAAGGCTATGACAAAAGCAGCAGCTTTATAATCCGAACTGTTCTCGGTAAGCCGTATGTCAATCTCAGTGCTATAAACAGGGTAGTCAATCGTCTGACAGAAAAGGCAGGGCTTCCACACTGTACAATTCACGGCTTCCGCCATTCTGTGGCAAGTATTCTTGACGATAACGGCGTACCGATACAAGATATTTCTGTACTGCTGGGACACGAGAGCGTACAGACTACCGAGAGAATATATATCAATCGGCGAAAAACAGCTAAGGCTGAAACGATTGAAACTCTTGATAATGCCATTAACTTGAATATCGCTTAGGGTGGTATAAGTTTTGGTATAAGAAAAGAAAAACGGCTTCGGAAATCGCTTTCCGAAGCCAAAAATGGATGGCAGGGGCAGAAGGACTTGAACCCTCGGCACGCGGTTTTGGAGCAGTCGAAGCAAGATGTTATTACTGATTATTACTGATTTTTTAGTGTTATTTAACATATCATATTTGCTTTATAGAACAATAATTTGTACAAAATAACATTAAATAACACATAGTAACACTAACCGAAAGAAGAAATTTCGGATAATTTTTAGAAAATTTTTAGAAAGATTTTAGAGAACGCAACATCTATCAACTTATTGCTTGTACCATAAACCTACACTACATCTTAATACATCAGAAGTGTCTTTATCAATACAGTAAACACTTCTATGTTCAAGTCTTGCCTTTTTAATATCTCTGATTTTCATTAAAATACCTCCTTTAAGTCCTGTATAATCTTTCTTCTTAGGGTTGAAGTCATTGCTATACCTATCAGGTGAGATTCTACTGTCGATAAAGAAATTTCTCCGCCCTTAATTGCTTTTGATAATACCTTTATGTATTTATTATAGTCTGGGTGCTTTACCGCTTCCTCGGCTGATAGGTGAAAAATATTCTTTAAATACTCATCACCTATAAAACTGCATATTGTCATCTTAATACCTCTTTTCTATTTTAAATATGATTACTTTCTAAAGATACTATTTAAAAGTGTGCAACATATAAAGCACAACCGCTAAACATAGTATTCCACCTACAAGCACCAATACACTGCCACCCACACTATGGTTGCTCCTCTTATACCAATCATTTAAATTTAACACACACGAAATTACTACTACTATTAAATAATCAAACAATAGTATTAAACAATCATCAATACCCATATACTCTACAACCTTTCTATTTTAAATATGATTACTTTTCTATTAAAAAGTGTACCACATATAAATCACAACCAGTAAACCTACTACTACCGAACAGATAAATAGTAGTACTCCAATATCCATATACTCTACAACCTTTCTATTTTTAAATAAGTAATTATTTTTACACTATTAATACCCTTAGAGTTTCTTTTTAAAGATACAGTAACTAAACTAATTTCTCTATTTAAAAGTGTACCCCATATAAATTAATACCGATACAAGTAATATTCCACCCACAATCATAAATATACAAAAAGCTACACTATGTTTACCTCTCTTGTACCATGAAACTAAATCCATTGCATATGAAAATTCTATCACTACGAAATAGATGAATAATAACAACAAGCAATTAATAAAATCCATGTACTCTACAACCTTTCCTTTTATTTTATTATATTTTACCATATATTATAATTAAATTGAATATTTTCTTATATAGAAATATTATTTTCTATATAAAAGAAAAGAGGACTCAATATTGAGTCCTCTTCCCTTAAAATATTAAACCATGATTAAATTAGTTAATATCAAATGTTATCTGTATTCCCAGTGACCGCCGTCTTTAACCTTTTCATCATGAGGTTCTACCCATTTCTTGTCCTCTACAGTTTTTGTGCCCGTCTGTACATATTCCTTCTCATAGTGATATGAACCTGTACCACCATTTTCTCTTAACTCCCAAACTAAGTGATCACCCATCTGGTTAGCGTCTGTTAACTTCATACCGCAGTCATTACATACATTGTAGCCTACCCAACCGTAAACTGGCTCTTCCTTTGTACCTACTACCTTCCAATAACCTTCGTGGTGTACTGTTTTGTAATCATCCACCCATACCTTCTGCTTTGGCTTTTCTGTAGGTGTTTCAGTCTTTGATGACTCACTCGGCTTAGACGCTGGCTTCTGGTTATTACTCGAAGAGTTGTTTGGCTTAGCTGGCGTCTGATTATTACTTGAAGAGTTGCTCGGCTTGGACGCTGGCTTCTTGTCGTTATCAGATGTATTTGTCTTTGAAGTGTTGTCTTTCTTTGATGTATTTGACTTAGTATCTTCTTTCTTTTCGGTGTTACCCTTGTTGCTGTTGTTTTTGTTAGATACTGTAGTTTTTACATCGTCAACCTTAACTGTAACTGTCTTACCGTCGTCGGTTTTTACTTCTACTTTGCCGTCTTTTACTTCGACTTTCTTACCATTCTTGTCTGTGATGTTGCCGTCTTTGTCGACCTTGATTTCACCCTTGTCTACCAAATCTTTAACTGCCTTTGGAACTGTAGTTTTAGGTACAGTTGTTGGAACAGTTGATGTCTGTACGGTTGAAGATATTACTGACGGTTCTGTCGGTTCTTTCTCAGCGTTACAGCCTGCAAGAATGCTTATGCCGACTGCTGATGTGCCTGCAAGTATTGTAGCACCGCAGACAACTGCGATTACCTTGGCTTTTACTGTCGCATTTGCTGTTGCCTTTACGATAGATGACACTGTTGACTTTGCACCTGTTGCAATGCCTTTTGTTGCAGAGGTTGCAAGTGTCTGTCCGTTCGGGAGCTTGATTGTAATGTTCGGTACTGCAAGGCTCTTTGCTTCTTCCTTGAAAATAGTTGTAAAGAAAGGTACAACAACAACGCCGTGAAGCTTGTCACCGCTCTTTTTTTCATAATCTTCAATTGCGGTTTTCATCTTTGCTCTTGAAGAGTTAAGTCGAGATTTTACCGTTCCCTCTGAAATTTCAAATCCCTGTGCAATTTCAGAAATTGACATTTCATCAAAATAAAACATTAAAACAGTCTGATACTGATTGAATGAAAGTGTGTCTTCCATAATCTGTAAAAGTACTTTTCTTTTTTCGGTTTTGGTTATGTACTCCTCGGGGAGCATTAACTCGTCTGTTTCTGCTTCTGTAATCAGAACTTCATCATCTATCTGATATTCCACCTTTCCTTTCAATTTCTTTTTACATAGGTTTACAGCTATTGTAGTAACCCAACCGCAAAACTTTTCTTCATCTTTGAGTGTGTCAAGCTTTAAAAAAGCTGTAATGTAGGTTTCCTGCATTATGTCTTTTGCGTTTTCTTCATCTTTGAGCAAAGAAAGGCAGTTGTACCACACATCATTATGTGTAAGCTCATACAGCTTATCAAATGACTTTTTATTTCCGCTCTTTGCACTTGATACAAGCTCTTTGATTTTCTTCATAATATTTCCTCCTTTTTCGTAATTTTTTTGCGTTCCTATATATTAGATACTTTGAACGGCAAAAAGGTTCATTTTTTCGAAAAATTTTTTGAAAATTTTTAAAAAAAGTTTAAAAACTTTGAAAAAATTTAAAACATCACCGTTTTTCTAATAAAAAAGGTGCATAGACAAGCTACGCACCCGAAAAACACATAGCCCTTTTGTCGCCAAACAAATTCAACGCTTACTACAAGTATGCTGAAATAGAGCCTGCATTTTTTACCGAAATAAAAAATACACACTTGTGTAAGCATTATAATTAAATTTGTTTGGCATTTTTATTTTAGCATACAATATGTGAAAATTCAATATTTTTGTAAAATAACTTTTACAATTTGTAATTAAAAATCAGTATTGTAATATTTTTTTGAATTTTAAAATAAAAATATTTGTATTTTATTTATTTTTTATTTTCCTTTTGTATTCTACAAAATCATCACTTTTAGAATATCTAATAAATGTATCTCGTGTAATAAAAAAGATGTTTCTAAATAAAAAATCAAGCGTGTAAAATTCTTCAAAATAATACTTAAAGGAATTAAAATCCAGTAACGCACCATCTTGTATAACTAAACATAAATCAACCTGTGAATATTTTTTATTCATTAACCGTTTTAGAGCTTTCCGATTCTTTCTATTTATACTATCAACTATAGCCTTTTTAATTTCAGAAATTGAGCCGCCATAGTAACTCAGTATCCTATCATTTTCATCTGTTTTCACACCCTTAATTTCATGTAAATTAGCTTTTCCGTTCTTATCCAAAGCTTTTTCATATTCATATTCTTTTCGTTCATTCTCGGGTAAAATAAGCGTAACTTCTAATGCCGATTGTTTATCTGGAGATATAAAATCAAAATTATCAGTATTTTTCGGAGAATAATACTGAGCATATCTTTCATTAAAAGATTGTGCAATAGTGTTTATAGCAAATGGTTCAATAGAATCTTTATCATATCTTTTTAAAAATTTATACTTGTATTCGTTCACAAAAAACTCCTTTTGTTTAAATAAATTTTAAATTAAGTTTTTTCTTTGGTATTTTTATTTTAACATACAATATGTGAATTTTTAATGCAAAAAAACATTATTAAACAAACCGCAGGAAATAAAAAATCCCCTGCGATTTCATTGTTTTATCCCAAAATTTGCAACTCCTATATGTAGAATAAAAATGTACCCAAAAGGGTGCTAATAAATAACTTAAAGGAGGAGATTTTTTATGAATAAAAAATCTTTTAGGGTGGTACTGCTCACCTATTTTGCAGTAGCTTTTTTCGTAATTATGGCTTTCGGCACTGAATATCTCTCAGAGTGCAACAAACTCGGAATACCGTTTTCTTTGTCAGGAGCAGTAAGTTATTTGCTGACAGGGTTTATCTGCCTAATTGCAATGACTGTTTTGGTTGTTGTTTTCTTGTTGGTATTGGAATTGAGCGACAGAAAATCTATCAAATCCGCTCTTCGCTTAACAGCTAATTTTGCTTCAAACAAAGCAAGAATGAAAGTTGTAAACAGCGTTTATCCGAACTTACTTTACTTTTTGTATGATGTATTACAGAGCAATAACGAGTTTTTAAAACTTCCGCTTGGTAAAGATTGCAGTTCTCTCTTAAAAGAGGGGTACAATCCACTATGTGTTGACAACTGTATTTTTTACACCTTTCAGATTATTATGCCAAAAAAATCATATGACTTTGATGACGATACATTAAAGCAAATTATCCAATCGTATATTGAAGCTCAATTGCTTAATTACGGCATGGTTAATTTACCCTCATTCTACAACAGCAAATCCTACGGTATGATACCGAGCGTATATATTGAAAAGGTTGTATATAACGAAGAACAGCATATGTTAAGATTTTCTGTATTGTATATCAGCTGTGAAGATGATGTAAGGCATTATATCAAATCCAAAAAGAGAGATGAACAGCTGAATATAACAACAGATAAGGTGTATGACGATGAGGTTTGATAGCAGTAAATTAACTGCTGGTGTAGATTTATCTATTCTTTCACAGGGTGTAAAAGTGCCTGTTACGGTGGACTTTTCCTCTGTACCTCATATGCTGATAGTAGCACCAAGCGGAAGCGGTAAAACTTATCTTCTAACATACATATTAGGTCAAATAGCAAAGAAGTCTGTCAAATTGATTTTGGCAGACTTTAAAGGCATTGATTTTATTGAATTTAATGACTGTCGGAATTACTATAAGCATAATTCTGTCGGTGAAGCTGTTGATTGTGTTTTTGATGAATTACAAAACAGAATGGCAAATGCAAGTGTAAATTCAGAATATGAACCGATTTATTTATGTATTGATGAGTGGTCGGGTTTCCTCAGTTCTTTAGCCGTAAAGAAAGAGCAGGATAACTACAAGCAAAAACTTGCCAACATTCTTATGTTAGGTCGAGGTGCAAATATTTTTATCATTATGTCACTACAAAGAGCCGATTCAACATATATTACAGGACGAGATAACTTTGGCAATGTGGTAGGTCTTGGTACGCTCAGCAAAGAGAGTATAGCAATGGTATTTAATGATAATAAGGAGATGATAGAACCAAAATCAAGGGGCAAAGGATATCTGCAAACTGACGGAAAGCCTTTGAGAGAAATAGTTGTGCCTATGTTACGAAACATAAACGATACAAAAGCCGTTATAAAAACAGCTTTATCCCGATAATTATTTATACAGCAAATTGAATATTTATGCACAAGAATAGCTCAATCATTACTCTGATTGGGCTATTTTTTATGCTTTAAAATAAATTGTCGTTTCTTGTGGTTTATGGCAATGTTTTATGGTTGATAAAATAGCGTTTTTTACTATTAGCCAAAATTGCACTATACACTATAACACATTTCTTTGTACCCTAACACTTTCAAAATCTAAAACCATACCTTTTTTGTCGTGGTTGATACATCTGAACCTTGGTTGAGTATCAATTCTTCCCTGCGTTTCTAACATAAGCACTTATAGAGTGTGTCCTGCACTCTGTGTAAATTTATGGCACAAGAAAGTTGTCAATAATTATGCAAAGAAATGCATACAAGAAGGCTATTGGAGAAAGAATACAGCAGTTGAGAAAGGGGCTTAGAAAAGAAGGCTTTAACGGTCAGCCTAAGACTGTAAATGAGTTTCTTGAGTTTTTAAACCCGAAAATTGATGATGATTATGATAATTACGGTGACTATTCGCTTACTGACATTAAATTTATCTATAAAAAGGATTATGTCAGTAAGGTTGAACACGGAATCATTTTTCCGTCCACTGATTTTTTATTTCTCATTCATCTGCGTTTTAATGTTTCTTTAGATTATTTGGTTTTCGGTCATAATTTACCCGAAATTGAAGAATTAAGGAAAATTTGTAAACATTCAGGTAAAAGCAAAATTACCGATTTTTGCTTTAATTTATTAGAGGATAATTCAAAATATGCCGAAGATTTTGATGATGAAGATGAAGATTTTTTTGTTGATTATAGAGCTCGATTAGATGAGGTACGCAAATATTTTTGTACTCATCAACAAATGAAATTGACACAAAAACAGTTCAGTGAATTGTTAGGTGTATCTAAAAATACAATGGACAAGTATCATTCAAAGAAAAATGATGTTCAGAGCAAAAAGTATGCAGACATAAGAAATACTGCTCTTGAGTATCTGATTAGATTTTCGCTCACTACAAAATGTTCGTTAGATTACTTATTGTATGGTACATATCTCTTAGAGGGCTTTCCCAGTGAACTTATGGAATTGCTTCGTAATTATGACTATGCAAAGCAAACGCAAATCTTGAAGTTGTGGCTTGAAGAAACAAAAAAATTTTTTAAAAATTTTTAAAAAGGGGTATTTCATATCCAAAGTATCCCAAAATTCGCAACTCCATGTGTTTTTATATAATCAAGAACTTCAAATGAAGTTCAAAATAAACAGAAAGGAGATAGCTATGGATATTAAAAATGCAAAAATTGATGTACTGGGTTCTGTTGGCAGTAAGTTATTGTTGATAGATGTTATACCGTCATATGCCTATGTGGATGGACGCCGAACAAGCACGGTTACAGGATATAAGTATATCGTTATTCTTGAGGAAAATAAGTTTGATAGGCTTAGCGTTCGTATTGACGGTGATAAACAGATTGACAATCCTATTGACGGCAACAGCCGTATTTATGTACGCTTTGATAATCTTGAATTATCGCTGTATTGGACAAGTGCAGGACATTGGATTGCGGCAAAGGCAAGTGCTATTCATTTAGTTAATGAGAGTCTTAAACCGCAAAAGTAATTGCTTTGCCGTGGGCGGTAGCACCGTCAAGGTGCGAACCGCCTGACGGCAAGTCAATCCCCTCACTTTAATGAAGGGGATAATATAATTTTATCGAATATGCGTTCGATATTATAGGAGTGATTATATGAATGGATAAAGAAGTAACAGTCGGTGTAGATGAATTTTCTTTAGTTTTCTTTTATCCGATTGACGATGTTTGTAACGATTGGCAAAGTACAGCTTATTCAATGATACAGGAATTTATCTATAAGGCGGACATAGAAATGTTGCTCGGTAAAGTGGTAGAAATGCATGATAAAAAGCCGCAGGCATATTCACAAGCATTTACCATTGAAAACGCCCCCTATTATTTTGCCATAGCTATGCACGATAATTTTGTACACATGGGCATACTTGTTAGGTTTACTGCCCAAGCGTGGGCAACTTATCAGGAGCGATATTATCAGATTTATGGTGAGAGCGTAAATTTAGCAAAATTTTTGCGTATGATTGACAGCCCTTTTTACAAATTTAGATTGAGCAGAATTGATTTAACCGCTGATTATAAAAATTTCGATGGCTTATCTCCGCACAGTATATACGATAAATTGAAAAATGAACAGTATATCATAGTTGACTGCAATGACAGACATTCTAAAAGAAAGATTTCCGCAGTACAAAATGATTTGGTTACAGAAACGATTTACGTTGGGAGCAGAGCCGAAAATTCTCAAAGTTTATTGCGAGTTTATAACAAAAAGAATGAGCAGATAAACACTAACGGATTTAGACTTGATGAAGCTCTTAATTGTGAGAATTGGGTAAGGATTGAAACCTCTTTCAGAGGGAAGTACGCACACCAGATAACTGAACAATTAAAAAGTGTTTCCGATGACATTTCAATGTCACAATTCATAGCAAGTAAGATTTGTGACAGATACCGCTTTTTTGATGTATCAACAGGGCATTACACGGATTTCACACAATATTTGATTGAAATATCAAAAAACAGTAACTACCCTGCACTGCGTTGTGAAAGTCCTGCTAATAATAGCCTGAATAAAAGTATTCAGCATATCATTTACGGTAGCGGTTTATTTCCTTTGATATATAAAATCAGCTTTATATGGGGTGAAAAAGCTGTTGCTGAATTTTGGAGTATTCTGTATGAAATATACAAGAAATACCATAAGAAAAAACTTGAAATTAACCCTCAGATAAGGGCTTGGCTTAAAAAGAATTTTCTTAGTTTATCACAGCAAAGTTTATCAGATTGCTTTGTCAGTGTTGACCTTACAAAGATTGATGTTGCCGAGATTGTAAATAAGATCTCCGAAAGTGACAATCCGTTTACCCTTACAGCAATAAATACAGGCAGTTATACAAACATTGAAGATAATCAGACAGTGTCTGATGAAGAGTTTGAACGCACTTTTTATTCAAAGGATATGGAATAGCCATATCAAATTCAAATAACATATTTAAGAAAGGTGATAGTTATGAAAAATAGTTTAAGTGAGAAGTGGTATATGAACCATAAATTAACTGTGGATTTATATTACCCTGACAGTAACAGTTCGGTGAGCGTACGTTTAAATCTGTCTGAGGAAGTTATAGACAATATCCTGTATTTAGCTTTTTGCAGTAATAAACGACATTGGATTAAGAATGCAGATTTTATAGGTGATAGCACTGACAAAGATATTGTCTTTCCTATTACCGAGGGTGGATATTTTGTTATTAGCAACCGCTACAATTCTGAAATATATGTTCTTGACTTTGAGAGCTTTTTGTCAGGGTTGTATGTTCTGTATTCATATGATATGGCTTCACGTGATATTGATGACACAAACCCATTTATGATGAATGCCGAGATTGCAGACGATATACTACAGTATGCAATCTTTGGATATATTAGGTATCATAATACAGATGAAACGGAGGGCGTTGTATATGATTGATGATGACGAAATTATTGTAGATGAGGAGTTAGCGGAGTATTTTGAGAAAGGCGATTTTAGCGATTTAACCTTTAGAACCATATACGAAAAATACTCAACATGGCGTATTAAGGAAGTGTTTCGAGAAGCTGGGTATGAATTAAAGCCGGTGTACTTGGGTTATAAGGCACTTAGGTACAGAGAGTGTCAGAGATATTGGATAATCGACATGAGTAACGGTCAAAAAATGGGTACATCTTATAACGGCTACAGCTTTGAAGACCTCCGTTACTTTTTGGGTGGACTTGGTATTCCTCTTCACGGTGAAAATTACCACCCCGCCAGAGATAAGGACGGCAGACGGACTTCTTGTCAGGAGTTTCTTGAGCTTGTAGAAAGCCTTGACAATCCTGCTGATTAGAGGGGGTGTGTGAGTATGTTGGAAAGTTATTCTGATGTGCTTACTGCCGAGGATTTAATGGTTATTTTGCATATCGGCAGAAGTAAGGTGTATGAATTATTAAGAGAAAATACAATTCCAAATTTGAGAATAGGGAAGAAATATATTATTCCTAAACAATTGTTGATTGATTTTTTAATCAATAATCAGGCAAATACTTAATAAACACTTGCAACAGCTATTAATTCAATTTATAATATAGTTGAGTTGATAGTTGTTGCTTTTGAAAGGAGTTTTTTAAGTGGCAACAACAAGAGGTAGTTTACAGGTTAAAGACGGAAAATATTATGCTGTTTTGAGCTTTAAGACTGATGAAATTCAGGCTAACGGAAAGCCTAAATACAAGACAAAATGGTTTTGTACAGGCTATACGGTAAAAGGCAACAAAAAGCGAGCTGAACATTTCCTCGAAGAGAAACGAAATGAGTATGACAGGAAAAATCTGAATTATTCCGACTTGTATTTTGCTGATTATATCGAATTATGGCTGAAAAATATTAAGCCTGAATTAAGACCGTCAACATACAGAGGTTATTCGGGCAATATTAATAATCATATTATTCCTTATTTTAATAGCAGAAGAACAAAGTTACAGGACTTGACACCGTGTATGTTAGAGGACTTTTATAATTATCTCTTTACAGATAAAAGCAAGACTGACGGTAGCGAACATTTATCGGCAACAACGATAAAACACATTCACCGAACAATCAGCAAGGCTTTGAATGACGGAGTAAGACGAGGAATACTATATTATAATGTAGCTTCAACAGCAAAGACTCCGAAAGCAGAAAAGCACAAGAGCGAATTTCTTAACGAGGAACAAGTCAAAGAGCTGTTAAGTTTGTTCAAAGGCTCAGTAATTGAAATTCCTGTTGTGTTGTGTGCGTTGTTTGGTTTTCGCCGTGGTGAGGTTCTCGGCTTAAAGTGGCACAGTATAGATATGGTAAAGCGAACAATAACCGTTTCAGAAACTTTGCAACAGAATATAGGTGGTTCTATAACAGTTCCGCCGAAAACAGAAAGCAGTTACAGAACGCTTCCTATTCCTGAAAATGTATATAATCTTCTTAAAAAGCATAAGCAGGAACAGGAGAAAATGAAAGAGCTTTTAGAAGACGGTTACATAAAATCAGATTATGTATGTACTTGGAAAGACGGACGAGTTATAGAGCCGAATTATCTTACAAGAACATTCCATAAAATGATTTCAAAAAGCGATTTACCGACAATCAGACTTCACGATTTAAGGCACAGTGTAGCAAGTAATCTTTTAAATATGGGATTTACTGTTGTTCAGGTTGCGGAATGGTTAGGACACAGCTCTTCAACAACTACATTAAATTACTATGCACACACGGATAAGACAAGTAAAATAAGTATATCTAACTCCATTAACAATATTTTTTCAGCGTGAATTTTTTAGAATTACTTAGAAAGTTTTAGAAAATGGATTTCGAGCATTTTTAGAAAATTTTTAGAAAAGCGGTTTTTAACGAAGTTTTTCAACCTCTGACTAAAAAGAAAAAATCCTCAAAAACGGCTTGTTTAAGCCATTTTCAAGGACTTGTTTGTGGCAGGGGCAGAAGGACTTGAACCCTCGGCACGCGGTTTTGGAGACCGCTGCTCTACCAACTGAGCTATACCCCTATATTAATTTTAACCGATGAAATTACGAAAGTCAGTTTTGCAAACTTACTCATAAATTTCAACGCAAGATAGATTATATCACCGTTCAGTCGATTTGTCAACACATTTTTGTGAAATTTGACATTTTGAGCCGAGCGGTGATTTATTCTGCAAAATAATTTGTTTGACTATTCGCCGAAATTTTTTCCTGTAATAAGGTAGTCAATTGAAACATTGAAATAATCGGACAGTTTTATGAGCATTTCGAGGTTTGGGCAACGCAGACCGTTTTCGTAATAAGAGATAGCCTCACGGCTTATGCTCAAATCCATAGCGACTTTAAGCTGGCTGTATCCCTTTTTCTTTCTTATGGCATGAAGTCCGACCATTTTCATCAAAATATCAATCCCTGTTTGCATTTGGTTATTGACACTATTGTAACAATCTGTTACAATATTTATGTAACAGATTGTTACATAAATTAATTAATGAGGAGTGGATTTTTATGAAAAAAGGATTAACAGCGTTATTTTTGTCTTTGGTTATGACCTTTATGTTATGCGCCTGCGGCTCACCAAAAACATATGTGCCAATAAATACAAATAATTCCGGCTTTAATTTCAATGAAGACCTTGCTTGGGTTAAATATACTGACGGTCAGGATTATTACGGTTGCATTGATAATAACGGAAAAATGCTTTTTAGGTGTCCTGCTGAGAGTTTTTCAGAAGCTACAATTTTTGAAAACGGATACAGCGGATTGAAAAATACAGATAGTAATACCACTTGTACGGTTGTTGGTAAAAACGGTAAAGTATATGGAACATATTCCAATGTAACTGCCTATGGGTACGGATATACGGTTGTTGAAACCAGTGTGGCTGATTTTAATGACGCTTATTATAAGTATGATATGTACAATCCAAACGGCAAAATTGTATATACTTACAAATCTGTGTCAAGCGAAAAAGCCTCTGTCGGATATAGCGGAGAGGGTGTATTTTGTATTCGTGATAACAATGAAAAAGTTGTGTATTTTGCAAAGAAAGAAAAAGAATGGAAATGTAATGGTGCTGATCTTGACGATTTGTACTTTAATGACGGTATTGCGGTTATTGAAACAGGCGAAAAGACTATGGCTATTATCAAATCTGACGGCGAAATAACTGAATTTGAAAAAAGTAAGATAACTGCGAAAGGTGACAGAAAAAATAGTAGGGTATATGATAATTGCTTGGTTTATGCGGACTTAGACGGTGCTAAGTCGGTAGAAACATATGACCTGCAAAAAGAAACAGTTTTTCAAATGGAAAGTGAATATGCAGAAAACTTGAAAGTTGTAGATACTTCTCCCGGTTATATGATGCACCCTGCACCTTCGTATAATAAAGATGGAATTTTATTCAGCTTTAAGGGCGCTGACGGATTAAATTATTGCGGATTATTTGACTATGAATTAAATTGTAAACTTGAACCAACTAAGGCTACCGATTACATAGCCAATCAAAACGGAACATTTGTCATATATAATGGTTCCAATACCTTATATGATAAAAACGGTAATAAGTTATATTCATTTTCTGAAAAAGGGTACAACATAGTAGTTAATAGTTCGGATAAGTATGTGTTGGTTATCGGAAACAAAGGACAGGCAACTCTTGATAAAGACACTCTTAAAATAAGTGGAGATGCAACAAAATATAATTTTGCTGTGCTTGATGAAAAGGGAGAAGTTGTTTTTGACAGCATAGATACCTCATCGGTAAAAACAATTGATATTTACAACACAGCACAGTAACAAAAACAAAAGCGAAAGTCGAATACACGGCTTTCGCTTTTTTGTGATGCTTATTTAATTGAACCACATTAAAATCAGACAAATCAAGCTAACCAAATCACTCAGTTTCTCTGATTTCCTGCGGATTTTCGGGGAAGCCTTCAATTTGGAAACGGAGTCCGCAGGTGGGGCATTCAAGGTACGGCTTGCCGTTGTTGAGGTTGTCCTGAATAATCATCATTTCGCTTTCGCAGAATGGGCATAGTTTATTATTTTCGCTGTTCATATTTTTACCTCCGAGTGGATTGTTTTCGATATAACTTAATTATACATTTAAGCGGTAAAATGTCAACCGAGATATTAAAAATGTATAGGCAAGAGGGTTGGATTTTAACGGCTTTTGTGCAAATTCCGCTTTACAAATTGACGAAAAAAGACTAAACTATATCTATGCTTCTGCGTTGCAGAATATACAATCTCATTCAAGGTGATTATTATGAAAAAAGAAAATATGGCTATGCTGTGTGACTTCTACGAATTTACAATGTCAAACGGCTATTTTAAAAACGGTTTTTATAAAAAGAATGTCTATTTTGATGTGTTCTTCCGCAAAGTTCCCGACAACGGCGGTTTTGCGATTATGGCAGGTCTTGAACAGGCTATTGAATACATCAGGGAACTTCATTTTGAAGACGAGGATATCGAATATCTCAAGAGCAAGGGCATTTTTGACGAGCAGTTTCTTGAGTATTTGAGAAACTTCAAATTCAGCGGTGATGTTTATGCAATCCCCGAGGGAACTCCGATTTTTCCGAACGAGCCTGTTATGACAATCAAAGCGCCTGCAATTGAAGCTCAACTTGTTGAAACATTCCTTCTCCTCACAATCAATCATCAGACTCTCATTGCGACAAAGGCTAACAGAATTGTCCGTGCCGCTCAGGGCAGAGCCGTACTTGAATTCGGTTCACGCCGTGCTCAGGGTGCAAATGCCGCAGTTGACGGTGCAAGAGCTGCATATATTGGCGGCTGCAAGGGTACAGCCTGCACACTTACAGACGAGCTTTACGGTGTTCCCGCCGGCGGTACAATGGCACATTCATGGGTTCAGATGTTCAACAGCGAGTATGACGCTTTTAAAACCTACTGCGAGATGTATCCCGATAATCCTACTCTCCTTGTTGATACATACAACACATTAAAGAGCGGTGTCCCGAATGCCATTAAGGTGTTCAAGGAGGTTCTTCTTCCGCAGGGTAAGACCAAGTGTGCAATCCGCCTTGATTCGGGCGATATTTCCTATCTTTCAAAGAAAGCAAGAAAAATGCTTGATGACGCAGGTCTTACTGAATGTACAATTACTGCGTCAAACGCTCTTGACGAGTACCTTATTCGTGACCTTATGATGCAGGGCGCTCAGGTTGACACATTCGGTGTTGGTGAAAGACTTATCACTTCATCAAGTTCGCCTGTATTCGGCGGTGTTTATAAGCTTGTTGCCGTTGAAAATGACGGCGGTGAAATTGTTCCGAAAATCAAGGTCAGCGAAAATACAACCAAGATTACAAATCCGCACTTCAAAAAGGTTTACCGCTACTTTGACAAGGACAGCGGTAAGGCTATTGCCGATGAGCTTTGTATTTATGATGAGGTTGTTGACGATTCAAAGCCGAGAACAATTTTCGATCCGAATGCAGTTTGGAAAACAAAAATGCTTGATAACTATACTGCAAAGGAACTTCTTGTGCCAATCTTCAAAAACGGCAAGTGCGTGTATGAGTCACCGTCAATTGAGGAAATCGCAACCTATTGCCGTGAGCAGATTGACCTTCTCTGGGACGAGGTTAAGCGTTTTGAAAATCCGCATAACTATTATGTTGACCTCTCAAAGAAACTATATGACATCAAGGCTCTTTTGCTCAATATCTATGAAAAGTGATTTTTGATTAATCTTTAATTAAAAATCTGAAAATTGAAAAGTAAAATTTACGGTCGGGTAGTTCGTCTATCCGACCGTTTTTATATGTATGGATATTGTTTGCCGTTACAATCTTGCAATTGCTTAAAAATTGTCTTATTTGGATAATTCTGTGAACGAAATATAATTTTATTTCCAATTATTTTGGGGCAAAAATAAACGGCGGTTTTTGACCGCCCGACACACTATATTTAATTTAACTTATATACCCTTATTACCAACCGATTTATTATTGCAAATCAATTCTTTAATCAAATTTCGTTCTAAAATAAAAAAGGCGGATACTCTCCGCTTACATCTTACTATATATTACGCAGTATCACGCATCTGCCATTGTTTTAATTCTTTCATCAATTCGGATTTTGTTTTCGTAGGTCAGTTGTCTGAAATGTTCAATCAAATCGGCTTCGTTCGGTGTAATTTGTGAGTTGCTGTATGGATTTTTGATATCTGACATACCGATAAGGTAGTCAACCGTAACGCTGAAAATTTCCGCCAAATTTTTGAGCGTGTCAATAGACGGCTGTGTAATGCCCTTTTCATATTTTGAAATCGCACTCGCCTTTAAATTCAGCTTTTCAGCAAGCTCAGTCTGTGACATATCGTTGTCAACACGCAATTCTTTTAATCTGACTGAAAACTCCATAATAACACCTTTGCCTGTAATTTAGTTTCTTTGATTTATTATACCATTTGTTTCATAAATAATAAAAATAATAGCCAAATCAGATTAAAATATGTTGACAATTGAAAAATAGGAATATATAATTATCTTAATAAGATAATTATTTTATTAAAAATTCTTGTTAGGAGGAAAGAAAATGAAAAAATTATTATGTGCAGTCCTTTCGGGTATAATGGTATTTTCAACTTTTGCGGTTGCCGTGCCGATTACAACCTCAGCCGCCGAATCACAGGAAAGCGTAAGCGCAACCTACGGCGATTTTGAATATACCCTCGAAGATGACTATACCTGTACGATTACAAAGTACAATGGTCATGCGGCTAATGTTACTATCCCGTCAACTATTTACGGCAATAAAGTATCTGCAATAGGACGTTATGCTTTTGAAGAAAATCCAAATATTAAAAAGGTTTCTATGCCTAATTCAGTAAAAATAATCGACCGTGGAGCATTTTGGTATTGCGGAAATCTTGAAAGTGTCACAATGCCGACCAGTCTTAAAGAAATCGGTGGGTGTGCTTTTTATGAAACGAATTTAAAATCCGTTGTTCTTCCAACGGGATTAAAGTATATTTCAAATGAGGCTTTTAAATTTTGTTACAATTTAAAAACGGTTACTTTACCAAATACAGTCGAAAGTTTAGGGAATGCTTGTTTTGGTAGTTGTACAAGTTTGCAAAGTATAAGCATACCAAATAGCGTTAAAGATATGCGATGGTCCACTTTTGATAGATGTACAAGTTTAAAAACTGTTACTATTGGCTGTGGAGTAGATACTATGGAGACGTACAGCGTTTTTGGGGGTTGTACGAGTCTCGAAAACATTACAGTCAATTCCTCAAATAACAACTACAGTAGTGCTAATGGCATCATGTATGATAAAAATAAAACCGAAATTTTAGTATATCCACAAGCGAAAAAAGACACAACATATTCTGTGCCTAGTAGTGTTAAATCTCTTGGTGAAATGACTGCTAATGGAAATGCTTATTTAAAAACAGTTACTATTCCAAGTAATATTAAAGATATAGGGGATTATGCCTTTGGTTATATTGGAGAAAAATATAATTACCAAAAAGTAAGCGGTTTCACAATCAAAGGTTACAAAGGCACAGCCGCAGAAAGATATGCACGAAATAATGATTTTAATTTTGTTCAGTTGCAGGTTGTTCCAACCTCGGTTGCCCTTAACAAGACAACTTTAACACTTGATACCGGAAAAACCTCAAATCTCAAAGCAACAGTATATCCATCAAATGCGGCAAACAAAAAATGCACTTGGAGCAGTTCAAACACAAGCGTTGCGACTGTTGACAGCAACGGTAAAGTAACCGCCAAAAAAGCAGGTACGGCAACAATCATGGTAAAAACTTCAAACGGAAAAACAGCGAACTGCAAGGTTACCGTAAATCTTCCCACTCCGCAAATTACAAGCCTTGCAAACACAACAGGCGGTATCAAGATTTCGTGGAACAAGGTTGACGGCGCTTACGGCTACAGACTTTATTACAAGCCTGCATCAGGCGGTTGGAAACGCTTTAAGGACACAACCGCAACATCGTTCACCGATTCGGGAGTAGTACCGAATAAAACCGAAACATATACAATCCGTTGTATTGACAAAAACGGCAACACAATCAGCGGATTTAACTCGACAGGCTGGTCGAAAAAATATACACCTGTTGCTCCGACAGTTTCAAAACTCGATATCACCACAGGCGGTATCAAGCTTAGTTGGAATAAAATCGCAGGTGTTTACGGCTACAGACTTTATTACAAGCCTGCATCGGGTGGTTGGAAACGCTTTAAAGACACAACAGCCACATCGTTCACCGATTCGGGAGTAAGTCCTAACAGAACCGAAACCTACACAATCCGTTGCATTGATAAGAACGGAAACACAATCAGCGGATTTAACTCAAACGGTTGGTCAAAGAAGTATACTCCAGTTGCCCCGACAATTTCTAAACTTGAAAACACATCGGGCGGTATCAAAATTTCGTGGAACAAAATCGCAGGTGTTTACGGTTACAGACTTTACTATAAAACATCGTCAGGCGGTTGGAAGAGATTTAAGGACACAACTGCCACATCGTTCACCGATTCGGGAGTAAGTCCTAACAGAACCGAAACCTACACAATCCGTTGTATTGACAAGAACGGCAATACCGTCAGCGGTTTTTATTCAAGGGGTTGGTCGAAGAAATACACTCCTGTTGCTCCGACAATTACAAGGCTCTCAAACACATCAAAGGGTGTAAGCGTAACTTGGAATAAAATCGCCGGAGTTTATGGCTACAGACTTTACAGAAAATATGACGGCGGAAGCTGGACAAAGGTTAAGGATACAACTTCAACCTCTTTCACAGATTCAGGTGCTAAAAAGGGTAAGGAGGTAACCTACACAGTCCGTTGTATTGACAGAAAAGGCAAAACGGTAAGCGGTTTCAACTCAAAGGGTTGGTCAATTACAAGAAAATAGTATTTTAATCAGAAATCCCGACAGGTTTTGTGCTGTCGGGATTTTTGCTCGTTTTTACCATTGAAAAGACTGAATAATAATGTTATAATAAATCCGAATATCGGAAATTGTGAATAACTTTATCGAAAATGGGAGATGAAAACTAAAAATGGCAATAAAGGTAACGCTCCTTACACACACACCTAATCCTGAACAGACGGTTGCAATGGCGGCAAAGCTTTGCTATTCACCGTCAGGGATTGAAGATATAAGAGAAGGTCTTGACGAGGAAAAAACTTCCTCATTTATTGATATGCTTGCAAGCCTCGGCCATGCAAGTCCGACTGAACACGCATATTTTACATTCGGCATTGAGGGCATTTCAAGAGCCTGCTCACACCAGCTTGTCCGCCACAGAATTGCATCCTACAGTCAGCAGTCACAGCGCTATGTTGACGGCACAAGGTTTGACTTTGTAACTCCGCCCGAGATTGCAAAGAACGAAAAGGCTCTTGCCGCCTATGAAAAGGCTCTCAAGGTTGAGGCTGACGCTTACAAGGAAATCAGAGATGCACTTGCTGTCGGTTACATCAACGAGAAATGTCCCGATAAATACAGCGGAACTGATGAAGAAATTATCAATGCCTACAAGGCTGACGACAAAAAATCCTGCAATGCTTTCATCAAGAAAGCCAATGAGGACGCAAGATTTATTCTTCCGAATGCATCGACAACAAAAATTGTCTGCACTTTCAATGCAAGAAGCTTGCAAAACTTTTTTGCACACCGTTGCTGCAACAGAGCACAGTGGGAAATTCGTGAGGTTGCCGAACAGATGCTTTTGCAATGTCTTGAGGTTGCTCCGCATCTTTTCAAAAACTGCGGCCCGTCATGCCTGTTCGGACCATGCCCCGAGGGCAATATGTGTTGCGGAAAGCAAAAGGAAATGCGTCAGAAATACGGCAGAGAAAAGTAAGGTATATATATGAAAAGCAAAATTATTGTTATTGAGGGACTTGACGGCAGCGGAAAAGCTACGCAGACAAAGATTTTGTGCGAAAAAATTTCCGCTCTCGGCAAAAAGGTCACAAAGCTTGAATTCCCGAATTATGAAAGTCCTGCCGCCGCTCCCGTGAAGATGTATCTTGACGGCGAATTCGGTGACAAGCCCGATGATGTCAATGCCTATGCGGCGAGTGCGTTTTATGCGGTTGACCGTGTTGCAAGCTATCTTCAGTTTTGGAAAAAGGAATGTGACAACGGCGGTGTGATTTTAAGCGACCGCTATGTGACTTCAAATATAATTTATCAGATGTCTAAACTCCCGAAAGAGGAGTGGAACAGCTTTATTGATTGGCTGAACGATTTTGAATACGAAAAGCTCGGGATTCCGAAACCCGATCTTGTAATCTACCTTGATGTTGAACCCGAGGTTTCGCAGAAGCTTATGGAAAAACGCTACGGCGGTGACAACAGCAAGAAAGATTTGCATGAGAAAAACCTCCGTTTCCTTCTTGACTGTCGAAAAAGTGCAGTTTATGCCGCTAAAAAATGTGGATGGAAGGTTATTAATTGCTGTGAAAACGGAGAGATTAAGAGTATAGAAAAAATATCGGAAGAGATAGAGAGGGTAGCGGCTGAAATTTATGCTGAGCTTTAAAAAAATTGAGCAAAGTGACATAAACGAACTTAAAAAATACTACGATTATGATGAGTGCATGGGTTGCGATACCAACCTTTTGAACGCTTATCTTTGGCGAAACGAATACAATATTAAATTTGCTTTTTATGATGATACAATTGTCAAGGTGTATTGTAATCCCGACGAGTCCGTCTGGGGTTACTGTATGCCTACAGGCAAAAATATAAAGGGTGCGCTTGAAGAGGTTTTCAAAGATGCCGAGGAGAGAAACGGCAATTTGCAAATTGTTATGCTGACAAACGGCAATCGTGCAATGCTTGAAACAATGTTTCCCGGCAAATTTGATTATGTCCGTTCACCCGAAAATCAGGATTACATCTACACTTCCCGTGACCTTGCAACCCTCGCGGGCAAAAGGTTTCACGCAAAGCGTAACCACATTTCAAAATTTTACAGAACCTACACCGATACCCGTTTTGAAACTTTGTCGGATTCAAACATTCCCGATGCATTAACGGTTGCAAAACTGTGGTGTGCGGAAAATGACACCGATCCCGAAGCTTCAAGCGAAATTATGGCAATCAGGGAAATGTGCGACCTCAAAGACGAATATGATGTCAAGGGCGCTGTACTGTATGTTGACTCAAAGCCCGTTGCCATGACTCTCGGAAGTGAAATTTCACCCAAGGTGTATGACATCAACTTTGAAAAGGCACTTCGTGAATATGACGGTGTTTATGCCGTAATCAACAACGAATTTGCCAAAACTCTTACGCAGTATGAGTATATAAACCGTGAGGAAGATATGGGACTTGAGGGACTCAAAAAGTCTAAACTTTCATACAATCCCGTTATTATCCTCGACCGCTGGAATGCAATACCGAAAAAACGATGAAAACGATATTTCGCAAAACCGAAAAATCCGATACCGAAAGCCTAAAAAAGCTGTGGCTTTCGTGTTTTGACGAGGATGTAACTGCCGTCAACCTGATTTTTGACAGCGACCTTTTTGACGGTTGCTGTGCCGTTGTTAACGATAGAATCGTTTCGGCTCTTTACCTTGTAAAAGGTACGCTCAACGGCGAAAAATCGCATTATCTTTGCGGTGCGTCAACCGATAAATCTTTCCGTGGCAACGGGATAATGTCAAGGCTGATTGATTTTGCACTTAATGATGCAAAGAATAACGGTGATGTCTATTCTCTGCTTTTTCCTGCAAATGACGGCTTGTATGGCTTTTACACAAAACTCGGATATGCTTTGAACTGCACCGTAAAAAGCCGTGAAATTTCAAGGCAAACGCTTGAATGCTTTGCAGAGAATGGCTTGAATATCGGCTGTTCAAAAGAAAATTCTTTCGTATATAATGAGAATTTTTTTGAATTTGCAAAGTCCTATTATGAGATTTACGGCTCAAAGGTGATCAATAAGAATGACTGCTTTGCCGTATTTGATGAAAACGAAAATACTGCCGATGTTTTTTACTCGGCTTATAAAAATATAAACGAACTTTCCGCACTTTTGCTTGAAAATACAAAATCAGAAAGGTTTGTGTTTACGGGCAACTCCGATAACGCTCTTTTTGAAAACTGTAGGTTACAAAAATGCGGAATGATTAAATCACTCGACAAAAACCATAAAATTCCCGACGATGTCTATATCGGGATTACTCTTTCCTGAAAGGAAGTTTACTATGTTCTATGTATTTCTTGCAGAAGGCTTTGAAGAAACAGAGGCGCTTGCCCCCGTTGATGTAATGCGCAGGGCAAAGCTTGATGTTAAAACAGTCGGTGTAACAGGCGAATGTGTTACAAGCTCACACGGTGTGCCTGTCAAAGCCGATATCACAATTGACAATATCGACCTTGACGATGTTCAGGGTGTTGTACTCCCCGGCGGTATGCCCGGAACTCTCAATCTTGAGGCAAACGAAAAGGTTCTTGATGCTGTTAAGTATAGCTGTGAAAACGGCAAAATCGTTGCCGCAATCTGTGCCGCTCCGTCAATTCTCGGTCATCTCGGAATCCTTGACGGCAAAAAGGCAACCTGTTTTCCGGGCTTTGAAAAGGAACTCAAGGGTGCAGACTATACAGGCACTCACACCGTAACGGACGGCAATATTATTACCGCAAAGGGCGCAGGCTGTGCAATTGAATTCGGTCACGCAATTGTTTCTCTCGCAGTATCAAAGGATGCTGCCGACAAGGTTATCGGTGATATGCAATGCCTGTGAAAAATGTTCGTGAGCTGAAAAGTCAGCTCCGTGCAAAACATAAAAAAATACGAAAAAGCTGTCCTCCCGAAAAAAAGCAACAGCTTGACCTCGCCTTGCAGAACGCTTTTCTGGCAAGTGAGGAATACAAAAACTGTGATGTGCTTTTTGCCTTTGTTTCATCGCCGATTGAGGTTGACACCTCGCTTATTCTTGAAACAACGCTGAAAGACGGCAAAAGACTTGCTTTGCCAAAGTGTAAAAATAATTTCGGCGAAATGGATTTTTACCTTGTAAATTCACTTTCTCAGCTTGAAAAGGGTGCGTTTTCAATCATGGAACCAAACCCCGAGGTTTGCGAAAAGTACGAGGATTTCTCACACGGACTCTGCCTTGTTCCGGGACTTTGCTTTGATATGCAGGGATTCCGCCTTGGATTCGGCAAGGGTTACTACGACAGATTTTTACAGAATTTTTCGGGAACAAGCGTTGGGCTTTGCTACTCCAAATGTATAGAGCATACTCTGCCCTCGGGAGTGTTCGACCGCCCCGTTGACGCCGTGATTACCGAAAAATATACCAACCGAACAAATAACGAGTTTGTAAAGGAATGATACATTATGAACCCTGATAATTTTAATATGAGCGAACAGGAGCTTAACGCTCAGCGTCGCAGAAGAGCCGAAAACTTTAAACTTAATATTGATGAAAGCGAGTATGAGGACGATAATTTCGTCAAGTCTGAGGATGAACCGTCAAACCTTAATTCATACAGCGGTCAGGATGTCAAAAAGCAAATGGCCCGTGAATCAAAGCAGGTTTTAAAGCAGAAGAAAAAGGAAGAAAAAAAGGCTCTTAAAGCAAAGAACAAGTATAATCGCAGAACCTTCCGCTTTATCTGGATTGTCTCGGTTTTAATTGTCGGAGCAATGGCGGCTGTGTATATGATAACAGGCATGAACGATTTGCTTGCCGTGAACAGAACCGACTCCTCAACCGTGAAAATTGAAATTCCCGAAAATCCGACTGTTGACGATGTTACAAAGGTACTTGTTGACAATAAAGTAATCGGTGAGCCGTCATATTTCAAGCTTTTTGTCAATGTCACAAAGTCTGCCGATGATTTTACTCAGGGTACATATGAAATTCGCAGAAATATGGACTACGAGGCAATCATCAACTTCCTTTCGAGTAGCAACAACAGAACCGACACGGTTTCCGTTACAATTACCGAGGGTGAAAGCGTTCTTGAAATTGCCAACACTCTTGAAAAGAACGGTGCTTTGGGCGACAGGGACGAGTTTCTTTCGCTTTGCAATTCCGAAAAGTTTGACAGCGACTTTGACTTTATCAAGGCTGAAACAAATGCGGACAAGCGTTACTACAAGCTTGAGGGCTATCTCTATCCGGATACCTACGAATTCTACAGAAACGAAAATGCAGAATCCGTAATCTACAAATTTCTCAACAACTACGAAACAAAGATTAACGAAAAGCAGACTGTTGACGGCTATTCAAAGAAAACAACAGTTTTGAAAATGGTCGAAGAGAGCGACACAAAGTATTCGCTTGATCAGGTTATGACAATCGCATCTATCATTCAGGCAGAGGCGGCTGACAAAGAGGATATGTACTACATTTCCTCAATTCTCCACAACCGTCTTACAGCCGACAGCAGTCTCGGCGTGTCAAGCCTCGGTCTTGATTCAACAAAGTTCTATCCGTACAGAAGTCTTGAGGATGTTCCCGAAAACGACAGAAGCACCTACAAGAGCAGATATGATACATATGACAGGAAGGGACTTCCTTACGGTCCTATCTGCAACCCCGGTATGGATGCGATAATTGCCGCACTCAATCCGAACAGCTCGGATTATTACTTCTTCTGTCATGACAGCAAGGGACAGGCTTATTACGCATCAACACTTGAACAGCAAAACGCAAATCTGGAGTATATTGAAAGCTATGATAACTAATTTTGAAAAACCCGAAATTTTGTCACCGGCAGGTGATATGGATTGCCTTAAATCCGCTTTAAACTTTGGCGCAGACGCAGTTTTTCTTGCAGGGAAAATGTTCGGAATGCGTTCCGCGCCGCAGAATTTTGATAACGATCAGCTCAAAAAGGCTTGTGACCTTGCCCACGCAAAGGGTGCAAGAATCCATGTGACCTGCAACACACTTCCACGCAATAATGAAATTCCTCATCTTCAGGAATTTATGGAAAATGCTCAGGCTTGCGGAGTTGATGCGTTCATAATTGCCGACCTCGGTGTTTTTGAGGCGGCTAAAAAGTATGCGCCAAAGGTTCAGCGCCACATTTCGACTCAGGCGGGAGTAACAAACTATGCGGCGGCAAATGTGCTTTACAATATGGGTGCGTCAAGGGTTGTACTTGCAAGAGAAATTCCGCTTGATGAAATTGCCGAAATGCGTGCAAAAGTTCCGAAAGAGCTTGAAATTGAATGCTTTGTACACGGTGCAATGTGTGTTTCATTTTCAGGCAGATGCCTTATTTCAAGCTATATGACAGGCAGAGATGCGAACCACGGCGACTGTGCTCAGCCGTGTCGCTGGAAGTATCATCTTTACGAAGAAAACCGTCAGGGACAGTATTTTCCTGTTGAAGAAACAGGTGACGGCACATATCTCTACAATTCAAGAGATCTCTGTATGATTGAGCATATCCCCGAGCTTGTAAAGGCAGGTATTTCAAGCTTTAAGATTGAGGGCAGAGCAAAGTCGGCTTACTATGTCGCTGTTACAACAAACGCTTACCGTCACGCTGTTGACGATTATTTTGCAGAGGGTGACGATTATGTTCTCAAACCGTGGATAAGGGAAGAACTTGAAAAAATCAGCCACCGTGAGTACAACACAGGCTTCTATTTCGGCAGAGAACCAGGTCAGGTTACGGGCAACGGAGGATATATCCGTCATTATGACAATGTTGCATTGTGTGAAGAGCTTGTTGACGACACAACCGCAGTAATCACTCAGCGCAACAAATTCTATGTGGGCGACACACTTGATGTACTTCCGCCAAGCGGAGTGCCGTTTGAAATCAAGTGTGAATCACTTACAACCGACGAGGGTATGCCCGTTGAAAGTGCGCCGCATCCGATGCAAAGACTTACAATGAAATGCAACGCTCCCGTTCCGTCAGGCTCGGTTATCAGAAAAAAGCGTGATTAATCCCGAATTTTGCTATTGACAACACAAAGAAACAGTTTTATAATCTAAGTACTGATGTTCCCCACCTTAAAAACGGTGGGGAACAATTCAGCCTTTCAGCGTGAGCAAATCTCTCGCTGAAAGGCTGAGGAGCTGACGCTCCTATGCACTTGATTGCAATCTGTCGCAAACTCTGCTCCTTGCAAGCAAAGCAGAGTGTTGCTCCGATTTAAATTATTTGCTACAATTGAATTACAATATTCGGCTGTGACGGGATTAACCGAAATGTCAGCATTTCAGAGAGAAAGCCGTTTTGGTGCAAGGCTTTTATGTGAAGTTTCGGTGCGCTGCCCCTGAGCTCTGTGTGATTAAGCACAGCGTATTTCTGCGTTAAGGAAATGTAATCTATATGACGATTACTCAAAGCGGACGCTTGGCGTCAATTTGGGTGGTACCGCAGGATATTCCTGTCCCATTGTATTTTTATACAATGGGATTTTTTATTTTGCTCGGTTGCATACTTTAAACAAATTTGAACGAATATTGTATTCCCCTGTGAATTTGTATAAGGAGAGATTTTTTATGAAGTGGACAGGACTTAACGAATTAAGAGAAAAGTTCCTTGAATTCTTTGAATCAAAGGGTTGTTTAAGACTCCCCAGCTTTTCACTTGTTCCAAAGGACGACAACAGCCTTCTGCTTATCAACAGCGGTATGGCTCCTATGAAAAAATATTTTACAGGTGAGGTAACACCTCCTCGCAAGCGTGTTACAACCTGTCAGAAATGTATCCGTACTCCCGACATTGAGCGTGTCGGCATCACAGCCCGTCACGGTACATTCTTTGAAATGCTCGGTAACTTCTCATTCGGAGACTATTTTAAGCACGAGGCTACAGCATGGGCATGGGAATTCTTTACAAAGGTTCTTGAAATGCCGCCCGAAAAGCTCTATGTTTCAATCTATGAGGACGATGACGAGGCTTTTGACATTTGGACAAAAGAAGTCGGCGTTGATCCGTCACATATGGTAAGACTCGGCAAGGAAGATAACTTCTGGGAACACGGTTCAGGCCCCTGCGGTCCGTGCTCCGAAATCTACTTTGACCGTGGCGACGAAAAGGGCTGCGGCAGACCCGACTGTCATGTAGGCTGTGAATGTGACCGTTTTGTTGAGGTTTGGAACCTTGTATTTACTCAGTTTGAGAGTGACGGCAAAGGTAACTACACTCCTCTTGAACATCCGAACATTGATACAGGTATGGGACTTGAAAGACTTGCCTGTGTTATGCAGGGTGTTGACAACCTTTTCCTCGTTGACACAATTCAGAACATTATGAAACACATCTCACAGATTACAGGTGTTGAGTACGGCAAAAATGAAAAGAGCGATGTTTCGCTCCGTGTTATCACAGACCATATCCGCAGTACAACATTTATGATTGGTGACGGTGTTCTTCCGTCAAACGAGGGCAAGGGCTATGTGCTTCGCCGTTTGCTCAGAAGAGCCGCTCGTCACGGCAGACTTCTCGGTTACAACGAGCCTTTCCTCTATAAGGTTTGCGATACGGTTATCAAGGAAAATCTCACAGCTTATCCCGAACTCAAGGAAAAGCAGGAATTCATCACAAAGGTTATCAAGGTTGAGGAAGAAAGCTTTGCCAAGACAATTGATCAGGGCTTTAAGATGCTCAACGGCATTATGGACAGCGAAGATGTTAAGGTTCTCAGCGGTGAGGACGCATTTAAGCTTAACGATACCTACGGCTTCCCGATTGACCTTACAAAAGAAATTCTTTCGGAAAAAGGCATCAAGGTTGATGTTGAGCGTTTCCGTGAGCTTATGAAAGAGCAGAAAAAGCGTTCCCGTGACGCAAGAAAGAACGCAGGTGCAGACGCTTGGATTTCTGACACAACAGACCTTTCCGATGTTGCAAATACAGAATTCGTAGGTTACACAGACCTCAAGTCAACTTCAAAGGTTCTTGCAATCGTTAAGGACGGTGTGAGAGTTGACAGTATCGGTGAGGGCGAAAATGCTATCATCGTTCTCGACAAAACTCCGTTCTACGGAGAAGGCGGCGGTCAGGTTGGCGACACAGGTGTTATGGAGTCCGGCAGTTTTTCAGCTGATGTTGACAACACAACAAAGAATCCGTCAGGCACAATTTACCTTCACGCTTGTACAGTAAAGAGCGGCAGCATCAATGTAGGTGCAGAGGTTTCAACTGCTGTTGATGAAGAGCGCCGTGCGGATATCACAAGAAACCACACAGCGGCTCACCTTCTTCAGTCGGCTCTCCGTGAGGTTCTCGGCAACCATGTTCAGCAGGCAGGTCAGCTTGTTTCAGACGATTACTTCCGTTTTGACTTTACTCACTTTGAGGCTCTCACGGCAAAGGAACTCATTGAGGTTCAGAATCTTGTAAATAAAAAGATTCTCGAGGCAATCCCCGTTACAACACAGGAAATGCCTATTGAAGAGGCTAAAAAGCTCGGCGCAATGGCACTCTTCGGTGAAAAGTACGGCGATGTTGTCCGTGTTGTAAGCGCAGGCGACTTCTCTGTTGAATTCTGTGGCGGTACACATGTAAAGAATACCGCAAACCTCGGTCTTTTCAGAATCAGACAGGAGGGCTCGGTTGCCGCAGGTGTAAGAAGAATTGAGGCTCTCACAGGTATGGGCGTTCTCAAGTACATCAACGGTATGAGCGCTGTTATTACGGATGTTTGCTCATTACTCAAAATTGCAAATCCAAAGGCAGTTGTTGAGGGTGTTCAGAAGGCTGAACAGCTTATCAAGGAACAGCAGAGAGAAATCAACGAGCTTAATTCAAAGCTTGCTGTTGCTCAGATCGGTCAGCTTTTTGCAGGCACAACGGAGGAAAACGGTGTAAGAGTGGTAACAGGCAGAATTGAAAAGGCTAATGCCGACATTCTTCGCACAATGTGCGAAAAGGCAAGAGATTTTGCCCCGAAGTGCGTATGTGTTCTTGCAACTGAAAATGACGGTAAGGTGACATTTGCCGCAGCCTGCGGTAAAGATGCTCTTGCTCTCGGTGCAAATGCAGGCAAAATCATAAAGGCTGTTGCTCAGAAGGCCGGAGGCAACGGAGGCGGTAAGCCCGATATGGCTATGGCAGGTGCTAAACAGCCTGAGAAGATTTCAGAGGCTCTTGACAGCGTAAAAGAAACTGTTTATGCAATGTTAAAATAATCTTTTAATGTGTATTTATGGTTTACTTGCCGGTTGAATTGTGAAAAATAGCCAAACGGTTACATAAAATCTTGTGCAATTAACAAAAACGGTTTTAAACCAAAACTATTGCAGTTTTGTTATTTTTATAGTATAATAAGCAATACTAAGATATGAAAATCTATCTTGGATATTTATGAACAATTTTAGGAGGAGATTAAAAATGTTCAAGAAAATTGCAGGTCTTTTTCTTGCAGCAGCAGTAATGTGCAGTTCAGCTGCCATCACAGCTAGCGCTGCAGAAGCAGAGGATGACGCTGCTGTTGCTGCAGCAGATCAGTCAGGCGAGGTTTCAGCCGACGGTTCATCAGAGGTTTCAGCTGACGCTTCTTCAGAAGTTGAAGCAGGCAATGTTATTAAGTTTGATGTTAAGAAGTCAGGCTGGAATAATGTTAAGACAGTATTCTGTCACGTTTGGAAGGCTGACGGTTCAGGCGATTGGCCGGCTTGGCAGTCAAAGAAAGAAAAATGTAAGTACGACGCTTCAACAGGCATCGCTACATATGATCTTTCAATGACAGGCAACACAATCTCTAAGTCAGACGGAAGAGTTTACTGTGTAATCTTCAGTGCTAACACAGGTATGCAGTCATACAACGCTATTATGAACGGTAACTGCATCGGCGACACACTTTATTGCACAGGTAATCAGCTTGAAAACCCTGAGGATTCAGAAAAGAAGGCAAACGAAGCTAAGTGGGAAAACAACTCAGACTGCGGCCCTGAAAAGAAGATTACATCAACAGGTAACGTCATCGGTTCTGCTTTCCCTGAGGGCGAATCAGATGTAACATTGTTGGCTACATACCTCGTTGCTTACTACAATGATGACGCTAAGACAAGTCTTACACAGAAACTTCTTGACGAACTCAAGGTTAGCCCTGTAGATGTTATGGGTGCTGTAACAGATAGGCTCAATGCTACAAACAACGAGGATAAGGATAAGATTGCTCCTGCAGTTGAGAAGATTCTCGCAGGTTGCACAGATCCTACAACAGGTAAGAAGGCAGATACAGCTAAGCTTGACAGCGCTAAGAAGACAGGTGCTAAGGCAGCAGGCGGCAGCTCAAGCAACGGTTCAAGTTCTTCTTCAAGCAACGGTGGCTCAAGCTCATCAGGTTCAGGTTCTTCAAGCACAGGTGCAGTTAAGTCAGGTGTTGAAACAACTATCGTTTTCGTAATGGCAGGTCTTATGGTTTCAGCAGCAGGCGTTATGTTCCTTGCAAGAAAGAAGAAAGAAGACTGATTTTAACGAATTAATCTTTGATTAAGCATTTTTCGGACACTGTCAATCGGCAGTGTCCGTCTTGCTTTTTTAACTCAGGGTGCAAAAATATCCAAAAAGTTTTAAAAACATCTTGACAACGCTCGCAGTGTTTG
>ULSR01040898.1_pt1 | contig 119059 bp, 101 predicted proteins | sample 1956861 | NCBI WGS metagenome assembly ULSR01 (sample SAMEA4835713, study PRJEB28245) | human gut metagenome | biome: gut microbiome; material: fecal sample | place: Denmark | collected 2008 | reverse complement strand
TAATTAACAAAACTCGGTTTAGGGCACTGAAAAGTGCCCTTTCAAAGGGGGATGCCCTAAATTGAGTGCTTACAACTCTTTTGATCAATGAAATTATAGGCTTATGTATAAAAGAGGATTAAAGCGTGGGTTAGACTTTGTAATTGTTTTTATAGTTCTGTTGGTTATCTGGCCCATATTACTTCTTCTGATAATTTTCCTCCATTTCACCAATAAGGGTGCCGGTGTCTTTTTCACCCAGGATCGCCCTGGAAAAAATGCTCGGATATTCAAAGCCATAAAGTTTAAGACAATGACAGATGAGCGGGATTCTGGAGGAAACTTGTTGCCGGATGCTGAACGCCTGACAAAGATTGGTAAAATAGTCCGTTCTCTTTCCATAGATGAATTGCCACAATTAATTAATGTATTAAAGGGGGATATGGCATTGGTTGGCCCCCGTCCTTTATTGCCGAAGTATCTTCCTTTATATTCAGAGAAACAGTTCCGTCGCCATGAAGTACGTCCGGGAATTACGGGGTGGGCACAGGTAAACGGACGGAATGATATCAGTTGGAAACGTAAGTTTGAACTGGATGTGTGGTACGTGGATCATATTTCTTTCTGGCTGGACGTGAAGATTATTCTGCTAACCATAAAGAAAGTGTTCGTTAGAGAAGGGATCAATAAGGAAGGTAATGCTACCACTGAGGCTTTCAACGGTCATAACTGAAATGAACATCCATCAGATTGTCAATTCTGTTTTCACCTCCAATACTTATATACTGTCTGTTGAGGGGAAAGATGGGTATGTATTGATAGATATTGGGGATATTGCTCCTATAAAGCAGTGTGTTCAGGAAAAGTGCGGAACGGTACAAGCCTTGTTTCTGACTCATACTCATTACGACCATATTTATGGTATAAAAGATTTATTACGATTGTATCCTGATTGCACAGTTTACACTTCCTCTTTCGGTAAGGAGGCTTTAGGTTCGGATAAACTTAATTTTTCCCGTTATCACAATGATCCTGTAATATGGATGGGAGATAATGTGACGGTTTTACATGAGAATGATAAAGTGGAAATATTTCCGGGAATTTTCGTGGAAGTGTTTGAAACTCCCGGACATGATAAAAGCTGCCTTACCTATAAAGTCGAGAACAATGTTTTCTCGGGTGATTCATATATCCCGGGTGTTAAAGTCATTGCCTCATTCCCTAATAGCGATAGGGAAGATGCACGGATCTCGAAAGAACGTATCATGGAATTAACAAAGGATTGCAGTCTGTATCCCGGTCATGGAAACATTTATGAGTAAATTATTCCGATATCTGGAAAGGATTTATAAAGCCGTTTCCTTTCTTTTTATTCCCCACTATGTGAGGAATCCGAAGTCTGATCATTAAATAATCACATATATATTTATGGATAAAACCATTTATCTCTGCCTTGCCCATATGAGCGAGGAGGGTATTGAACAGAAATATGTAAAAGAAGCCTTCGATACGAACTGGGTGGTTCCTCTCGGTCCTAATGTGAATGCTTTTGAAGAGGATTTGAAACGTTTTGTAGGCGAAGGCAAGGAAGTGGTGGCACTTTCGGCCGGTACGGCGGCAGTACATTTGGCTCTGCTGGCTTGTGGAGTGGGACAGGGTGACGAAGTGATTGTACAAAGCTTCACATTCTGTGCGTCTTCGCATCCGGTCACTTATCTGGGGGCTGTTCCGGTATTTGTGGATTCTGAGAAAGAAACTTGGAACATGTCTCCGGAACTGTTGGAAGAAGCCATCAAAGACCGCATTGCCAAGACTGGCAAAAAGCCAAAAGCTATTGTTCCTGTGGCATTGTATGGCATGCCCTATGACTGTACACGTATCATGGAGATAGCCGATAGGTATGCTATTCCAGTGGTGGAAGATGCTGCCGAAGGTTTTGGTTCCCGTTTTAAGGGACAGGTGCTGGGGACGTTCGGCAAGTTCGGGGTGCTGAGCTTTAACGGTAACAAGATGATTACTACCAGTGGCGGTGGTGCGTTGATTTGTAAAGATGCCGAAAGCAAGAATCAAATCATGTGGTATGCCACGCAGGCTCGTGAGGCTTATCCTTATTACCAGCATGAGGCGATAGGGTATAACTATCGCATGAGTAATATATGTGCAGGTATTGGTCGTGGTCAAATGACCGTTGCCGATAAGCATATTGCACATCACCGACATGTGCAGGCTCTCTATAAGGAACTGCTTAAGGATGTGGAGGGGGTATTGCTGCATGAAGCTCCTTCGGCTGATTATGACTCTAATTTCTGGCTTTGTACAATCACTCTGGATTCTTCACTTCGCATCAAAGGGCAGGAAAATGCTTATAAGGATGTTGTCAGGACTGCCGTAGGTGGTGCTGCAGGTGTGATTCATGCCGTAGATTGTGCTACAACAGATTGCCAGCCCAACGAGAATGTGGAGGCTTTGCGTGCTTTTATGCTTGGCAAAAAAATAGAGGCACGCCCGGTTTGGAAACCGATGCACAAGCAGCCGGTCTATAAGGATGCTCCGGCTTATATCAATGGGGTATCCGAAGCTATTTTTAAAATCGGTATGTGCCTTCCTGCCGGGCCGTGGGTGACTGATGAAGATGTATATTATATCGTGGAGTGTATAAAAGAGGCCATAGTAAAATAATAGATGAAAATACAGCTTTTTTAACTACGACCTTGACAACGCTGTCGGTTGCCAATACGTTTGTCAATGCGGATTTCATCTATACCGTTGTCTGTTCCGTTCTAGTCTTCTGCTTCTTCAATTTCTGCAAGCGTGCCAAATATTCACCGCCTGATGCTTCATGAGAATATCGGACTACCGCATCGCAAACATCTTATCAGATTATGGCGAATGAGCTGAAGATTCCCCATGTCATAGTATCTTTGACCTATATGGCAGTACAGGCAATCATCATCGTAGGATATCTTGATTAAGTTGGCTTGCCTAATCTGTCGACTTGTAAATCAATACTTTATAAACTTATCTCAGAAAACAGCTTCAGCGAGGCTGTTTTCTTTGTTTGCAGGCAAATATATCCTCACCTTTGCATTGTTGATCAACAAAACGAGATTAAAAACCATGTTGAATTAAAAATGTAAAAAGGAGAAAGAAAGTATGCCTTTATTTTATTATGCAAGACAGTCGTCTCTGGCGACAAAAGAGGGTGCCAAACTTTGGCATCTGAGTTTGAAGAAAGTGGGAAGAGCCGTGGATGCACAACAATTGGCTGAGGTGATTGCCGAGAAGTCTTCCCTGACTCCGGGTGACGTACATAATGTAATCCGTAACCTGATGACGGTAATGAGGAGCCAGTTGCTGAACAGCCGTACGGTGCGTCTGGATGGCTTGGGCACATTCACCATGAAGGCCCGTACGCGAGGTAAGGGAGTGGTCAAATCTGAAGACGTGAATCCCAATCAGGTGACTGCTTTACGTTGCCAGTTTACTCCGGAATACACGCGCCCGGCTGCCATCGGCACTACGCGTGCCCTGCTCCAAGGGGTGGAGTTTGAGAAATGGACGGGAGTGGTTACGGACGGTAAGGATGATGCCGGTGATGGTGGTAATTCCGGTGGCGGTTCCGACGGTGACCAGGGAGAGAACCCGTTAGGATAAGATGTATTTACTAATTTTGAAAGATTAAAACTATGAAAAAGAACGTTTGGGACAAAATTTTGAAGGTAGTGATAGCTGTTGCTTCCGCCATATTGGGAGCTTTAGGCGCCAATGCAATGAATGTATAAATTGTAGATTTATATAGAATATTAGGAGAAAGGCGGTGAAGGGAAAGCACTTCATCGCCTTTTTGTTATTTTCTTCATTTATAATTCCCTGCCAACCAAAAAATCTTATTACCTTTGCAGGTCACTTTTGGAAACAATAAAAATATAATGATATGAATATCTCTTATAATTGGTTGAAAGAGTATGTCGATTTCGATTTGACACCGGATGAAGTTGCTGCGGCACTGACCTCCATCGGACTGGAAACGGGAAGTGTGGAAGAGGTGCAAACTATTAAAGGCGGACTGGAAGGACTGGTCATCGGCGAAGTGCTGACATGCGAAGCTCATCCTAACTCAGACCATATGCACGTCACTACGGTGAACCTGGGACAAGGTGAACCCGTGCAGATTGTATGCGGCGCTCCGAATGTAGCTGCCGGACAGAAAGTGGTAGTAGCCACGTTGGGTACAAAACTGTATGACGGTGACGAGTGCTTTACCATCAAGAAATCAAAACTTCGTGGCGTGGAATCTGTCGGCATGATTTGTGCTGAGGATGAAATCGGTATCGGTACAGACCACGCGGGCATCATCGTACTGCCGGAGACAGCTGTTCCGGGTACGCTTGCCAAGGACTACTATAACATCAAGAGCGATTACGTGCTGGAAGTGGACATCACTCCCAACCGTGCCGATGCTTGCTCACATTATGGGGTGGCACGCGACTTGTATGCCTACTTGATACAGAACGGTAAGCCGGCTACTTTAAAGAAACCTTCGGTAGACGCTTTTGCGGTAGAAAATCACGACTTGGATATTAAAGTAACTGTAGAGAACAGCGAGGCATGTCCCCGGTATGCCGGCGTTACGGTGAAAGGGGTTACAGTGAAAGAAAGCCCCGAATGGTTGCAGAACAAGTTGCGTATTATCGGCCTGCGTCCTATCAATAATGTGGTGGATATTACCAACTATATCGTCCATGCTTTCGGCCAGCCGCTGCACTGCTTCGATGCAGATAAGATTAAAGGCGGTGAGGTGATTGTAAAGACCATGCCGGAAGGTACTCCGTTTGTAACTCTTGATGGCGTGGAGCGTAAATTGAACGAACGCGACCTGATGATTTGCAATAAGGAAGAGGCGATGTGTATTGCCGGTGTGTTCGGCGGTCTGGATTCCGGTTCTACGGAAACCACCAAAGATGTATTCCTTGAAAGTGCTTACTTCCATCCCACGTGGGTGCGCAAGACAGCCCGTCGCCATGCGTTGAACACAGACGCTTCTTTCCGTTTTGAAAGAGGTATTGACCCGAATGCCACTATTTACTGCCTGAAGCTGGCAGCTTTGATGGTAAAGGAACTTGCCGGAGGTACCATTTCTTCTGAAATAAAAGATGTGTGCGCCGCTCCTGCCAAGGATTTCCGTGTGGAACTTGCCTATGAGAAAGTGAACTCACTGATTGGCAAAGTTATTCCGGTGGATACCATCAAGAGCATCGTGACAAGTCTGGAAATGAAGATTGTAGACGAGACAGCCGAAGGGCTTACACTGGATGTTCCTCCTTACCGTGTGGACGTGCAGCGCGATTGCGATGTAATAGAGGATATCCTGCGTATCTACGGATATAATAATGTGGAGATTCCGACTACCTTGAAGTCTTGTCTGACTACCAAGGGTGAATATGATAAATCCAACAAACTGCAGAACCTGGTTGCCGAGCAGCTGGTGGGCTGTGGTTTCAATGAGATTCTGAACAACTCGTTGACCCGTGCCGCTTACTATGACAACCTGGAGTCTTATCCGTCAAAGAATCTGGTAATGTTGCTGAATCCGTTGAGTGCAGACTTGAATGCCATGCGTCAGACACTGCTTTTCGGTGGATTGGAAAGCATCTCGCACAACGCCAACCGTAAGAATGCAGACCTGAAATTCTTTGAATTCGGTAATTGTTATCACTTCAACGAGGAAAAGAAGAATCCGGAGAAAGTGCTTGCCGCTTATTCCGAAGACTATCATCTTGGTTTGTGGGTGACTGGCAAGAGGGTGACCAACTCATGGGCTCATCCGGATGAGAACAGCTCGGTATATGAGCTGAAGGCATACGTTGAGAATGTCTTTGCCAGATTGGGGCTGCACATGCATGATTTGGTTGTCGGCAATCTGACTGATGACATCTATGCTGCCGGTTTATCCGTACAGACAAGGGGGGGAAAGCGGTTGGCTACTTTCGGTATTGTAACAAAGAAGCTGCTGAAGGCATTCGATATTGACAACGAGGTTTACTATGCCGATTTCAACTGGAAAGAATTGCTGAAGGCCATCCGCAATGTGAAGGTGAGCTATACGGAAATCTCCAAGTTCCCTGCCGTGAAACGCGACTTGGCGTTACTGCTCGACAAGAAAGTGCAATTTGCGGAAATCGAGAAGATTGCCTACGAGACGGAGAAAAAGCTGCTGAAGGAGGTTTCTCTCTTCGACGTTTACGAGGGTAAGAATCTGGAAGCCGGTAAGAAGAGTTACGCGGTGAGCTTCCTGCTGCAGGATGAGAATGCCACGTTGAACGATAAGCAGATTGACAAGATTATGTCCAAACTAGTGAAGAACCTGGAGGACAAGTTGAATGCCAAGCTGCGTTGATTCATTATTTAGAATTTATAATTCATAATTTAAAATACAGTTCCAATGGGAAGAGCGTTTGAATATAGAAAAGCTGCCAAATTGAAAAGATGGGGTCACATGGCAAAGACCTTTACAAGACTGGGTAAACAAATTGCTATTGCGGTGAAGGCCGGTGGTCCGGAGCCGGAAAACAACCCGACACTGCGTTCGGTAATCGCTACTTGTAAGCGTGAAAACATGCCGAAGGATAATATTGAACGTGCTATCAAGAATGCGATGGGTAAGGACCAGAGCGACTATAAGGGGATGACTTATGAAGGATACGGTCCTCACGGTGTAGCTGTTTTTGTGGATACGCTGACTGATAATACTACCCGTACAGTAGCCGATGTGCGTTCCGTGTTCAACAAGTTCGGCGGTAACTTGGGAACAATGGGTTCACTGGCTTTCTTGTTTGATCACAAGTGCGTGTTCACTTTCAAGAAGAAAGACGGTATCGATATGGAGGAACTCATTCTTGACTTGATAGACTATGACGTAGAGGAAGACTACGAAGAGGATGAAGAAGAAGGTACTATCACTATTTATGGTGATCCGAAAAGCTATGCAGCTATCCAGAAACATTTGGAAGAGTGCGGTTTTGAAGATGTCGGCGGTGAGTTTACCTATATCCCGAACGATATGAAGGATGTGACTCCCGAGCAACGCGAAACCATCGACAAGATGATAGAGCGTCTCGAAGAGTTTGATGATGTACAGACGGTTTATACTAACATGAAACCGGAAGAAGGCGGAGAATAATGACATATACATACAAGACGCAAGGTACGTGTAGCAGTAACATCGAACTGAATGTGGAAGATGGTATTGTGAAAGAGGTGGCATTTTGGGGTGGATGTAATGGAAACCTGCAAGGACTTTCACGTTTGGTGAAAGGCATGCCGGTAGATGCGGTGATTGCTCGTTTGGAAGGAATTCGCTGCGGAAGACGTTCCACTTCCTGCCCCGACCAATTGTGCAAGGCATTGCACGAGATGGGGTATTGAGCCTCCTGCCTGAAAGAATGGATGAGAGCCCCTGACATTGAAAGATGCCAGGGGCTTTTTTTGAACCTAACATGGAGGTATTTGTTATTATTTGAGTATTTTTACGCTCTTAATTGAACAGACACAATGAAGAATATTTTTAAAGACTTGAAACGGAGAGACCACAAACGCTATCTGGGCGGTCTGGACGTTTTTAAATATATAGGTCCCGGACTGCTGGTGACTGTGGGCTTTATTGACCCGGGGAACTGGGCATCTAATTTTGCGGCAGGGTCTGAATTTGGCTATTCATTGCTGTGGGTCGTGACTTTATCCACTATCATGCTGATTGTATTGCAGCATAATGTGGCGCATCTTGGCATTGTAACCGGCTTGTGCTTGTCCGAAGCCGCTACCAAATATACTCCTTCCTGGGTGTCGCGTCCCATATTGGGTACAGCAGTGCTGGCTTCCATCTCGACTTCGCTGGCAGAGATATTGGGAGGTGCCATCGCTTTGCAGATGCTGTTTGACATTCCCATCATATGGGGCTCTATCTTGACTACCGTATTTGTAGTCGTCATGCTTTTCACTAATTCCTACAAGAAGATAGAACGTTCCATCATTGCTTTTGTTTCGGTCATCGGGCTCTCCTTTATCTATGAGCTGTTTCTGGTGAAGATAGATTGGCCGCTGGCCGCACAAGGGTGGGTGACACCTTCGTTCCCGCATGGGAGCATGCTGATTATCATGAGTGTGCTCGGTGCGGTGGTGATGCCGCATAATCTGTTTCTGCACTCGGAAGTGATACAGAGCCATGAATATAATAAGAAAGATGATGCGTCCATCCGCAAGGTGTTGAAATATGAATTGTTCGACACGCTGTTCTCTATGATTGTGGGATGGGCTATCAACAGTGCCATGATACTGCTGGCTGCGGCAACTTTCTTTAAAAGCGGTATTCAGGTGGAAGAGTTGCAGCAGGCCAAATCCTTGCTGGAGCCGTTGCTGGGGAACAGTGCTGCCGTGGTTTTTGCATTGGCATTACTGATGGCGGGTATATCTTCCACGATAACCAGCGGTATGGCGGCAGGTTCTATCTTTGCCGGTATTTTCGGAGAATCCTATCATATCAAAGACAGTCACTCGCAGGTGGGTGTGATTCTGTCATTGGGTATTGCACTGCTGCTGATTTTCTTTATCGGAGACCCGTTCAAAGGACTGCTGATTTCACAGATGATACTGAGCATCCAGCTGCCGTTTACGGTTTTCCTGCAAGTGGGACTGACTTCTTCACGCAAAGTGATGGGGCAGTATGTAAACAGCAAATGGAGTACATTTGTACTTTATGCCATTGCTGCGGTGGTCACTGTGCTGAATATCATGCTGCTGGTATCCGAGTTGACATCTTGAATAATTCATTTCTAAGAAATCAAATAAGTATGAAGATTATTACATATAACGTAAATGGGCTACGGGCTGCCGTGACAAAAGGTTTTCCCGAGTGGCTGGCACAAGAGCAGCCGGATGTGCTTTGTTTGCAGGAAACAAAGCTGCAACCGGAACAGTATCCGGCAGAGGCGCTGGATGCTTTGGGGTATAAGCATTACCTATATTCTGCACAGAAGAAGGGGTATAGCGGAGTCGCTATTTTGAGCAAGCAAGAACCGGACCATGTGGAGTACGGCATGGGCATTGAAGAATATGATAACGAAGGGCGCTTTATCCGTGCCGACTTCGGTGATGTGTCCGTTGTGAGTGTTTATCATCCTTCCGGTACCAGCGGTGACGAACGCCAGGCCTTCAAGATGGTCTGGTTGGAGAAATTCCAGGAATATGTATTGGAGCTGGAACGTACGCGTCCTAAACTCATTCTTTGCGGCGATTATAATATCTGCCATGAGGCAATAGACATTCACGACCCTATCAGGAATGCCACCAACAGTGGCTTCCTGCCTGAAGAGCGGGAGTGGATGACGCGCTTTCTCAATGCGGGATTCATAGATTCCTTCCGTTGGCTTCATCCCGACAAGCAGGAATATACGTGGTGGAGCTATCGCTTTAATTCACGTGCCAAGAACAAAGGGTGGCGCATTGATTATTGCATGGTGAGTGAACCGGTGCGCCCGATGTTGAAGGAGGCGAGAATATTGGGTGACGTTGTTCATTCGGACCATTGTCCGATGTTGTTGGAAATTACAGAATAATGATGATGGAAACAAAAGACAGAATCGAAAAAGCTGTGGAGCTTTTCAAGAGTGGCTATAACTGTTCGCAATCGGTAGTGGGAGCTTTTGCAGATATGTATGGCTTTACAGAAGAGCAGGCTTTCCGGATGTCCGCCTCTTTTGGTGGTGGCATAGGTCGTATGAGGCAGACATGCGGTGCTGCATGCGGCATGTTCCTATTGGCCGGATTGGAAAAAGGAGCTGTGGAAGGCAAGGACCGTGAAGGTAAGGCGGCAAACTATGCGTTGGTGCAGGAGCTGGCTGCTGAATTCAAGAAACGAAATGGCTCTTTGATATGTGCTGAATTGTTGGGGTTAAGAAAACCGGAAGGTTCGTCCGTTCCGGAAGCCCGTACCGAGCAGTATTATGCTAAACGCCCGTGTGCCAAGATGGTAGAGGTAGCTGCCCAAATTTGGACCGAATACCTGGAAAAAACGTCCTCAAAGTAAGAAAAAAGAACTTTTTTACCCCTTAGTAAGAAAAAAAGTGCCTAATAACGTGTTGTATAACATAAATATACCTATCTTTGCAGCGATATAAAAACACCGACATCTCTATCTTTGGAGATGAGGATAACGTTTAACTAAAAGCAAATAGAAATGTTAAAAGAAAAAGCTGGTAATGTTGCAGGACAGATTTGGACTGCACTGAATGGCACAGATGGCTTGACTCACAAGCAAATCAAGAAAGCAACTAAACTGATCGACAAGGACTTCTTCCTGGGATTGGGCTGGTTGTTAAGAGAAGACAAGGTCTCTACTTCTGAAGTGGAAGGCGAATTGTTTGTAAAGCTGAACTAAGCGAGGAATTGATTGGAATGTTATAAAAAGATGCGTTGGTACATGAATATGTTATCAACGCATTTTTTTTATTTGCTCTGTTTTCACTATCTTTGCGCACCCAATTAATAGATAGTTATTGACAATGAAGAATATACGAAATTTTTGCATTATTGCCCATATCGACCACGGTAAATCAACTTTGGCAGACCGTCTGCTGGAATTTACCAATACTATACAAGTAACTAACGGACAGATGCTGGATGACATGGACCTTGAGAAGGAAAGAGGTATCACCATCAAGAGCCATGCCATACAAATGGAGTATACATATAAAGGCGAAAAGTATATTCTGAACTTGATAGACACTCCGGGACACGTTGACTTCTCGTACGAGGTGTCACGTTCCATCGCCGCTTGTGAAGGAGCGTTGCTTATTGTAGATGCTTCGCAAGGAGTGCAGGCGCAGACCATTTCAAACCTCTATATGGCGATTGAGCATGATTTGGAGATTATCCCCGTCATCAACAAATGTGACATGGCAAGCGCCATGCCCGAGGAAGTGGAGGACGAAATCGTCGAACTGTTGGGCTGCAAGCGTGATGAAATTATCCGTGCTTCCGGCAAAACAGGCATGGGAGTGGAAGAGATTCTGGCTGCGGTCATTGAGCGTATCCCTCATCCGGAGGGTGACGAGGAAGCTCCGTTGCAGGCGTTGATTTTCGATTCTGTCTTCAATTCTTTCCGTGGTATCATTGCATATTTCAAGATAGTGAACGGTGTGATTCGTAAAGGGGATAAAGTGAAATTCTTCAATACAGGCAAGGAATATGATGCGGATGAAATCGGAGTGCTCAAAATGGAAATGATGCCACGTCCGGAGTTGCGTACGGGGGATGTGGGCTATATCATCTCGGGTATCAAAACCTCTAAGGAAGTGAAAGTAGGTGATACGATTACGCATATTGCCCGTCCTTGCGAAGAGGCCATCGCCGGTTTTGAGGAGGTGAAGCCGATGGTTTTTGCCGGTGTGTACCCCATCGAGGCAGAAGATTTCGAGGACTTGCGTTCTTCTTTGGAGAAGTTGCAGTTGAATGATGCTTCGCTGACTTTCCAGCCTGAGTCTTCATTAGCTTTGGGCTTTGGTTTCCGTTGCGGTTTCCTTGGGCTGCTCCATATGGAGATTGTGCAGGAGCGCCTTGACCGTGAATTTGACATGAACGTTATCACCACCGTGCCCAACGTTTCCTACAATATCTATGACAAGCAGGGAAATATGACTGAAGTGCATAACCCCGGCAGCATGCCCGACCCTACTATGATAGACCGTATTGAGGAGCCCTATATCCGTGCCTCGGTGATTACCACCACTGATTACATCGGCCCTATCATGACTCTTTGTCTGGGCAAGCGTGGCGAGCTGGTGAAGCAGGAATATATTTCAGGTAACCGCGTAGAAATATACTATGACATGCCTCTTGGCGAAATAGTTATCGATTTCTATGATAAATTGAAGAGTATCTCTAAGGGATATGCCTCTTTTGACTATCATCCCAACGGTTTTCGTCCTTCCAAACTGGTGAAGCTGGATATTTTGCTGAACGGTGAGCCGGTGGATGCTCTTTCTACCTTGACACACTTTGACAATGCCTACGAATTGGGACGCCGGATGTGCGAGAAGTTGAAAGACCTGATTCCGAGACAGCAGTTCGATATCGCCATTCAGGCTGCTATCGGTGCCAAGATTATTTCCCGGGAAACGATTAAGGCTGTGCGTAAGGACGTAACGGCCAAATGTTATGGAGGTGACGTGAGCCGTAAACGAAAATTGCTTGAGAAACAGAAGAGAGGTAAGAAGCGTATGAAACAGATTGGTAATGTGGAAGTACCTCAGAAAGCGTTCCTTGCAGTCTTGAAGCTGGATTGATGTCGAAAGGATGAAATCTTAAATCAAATATACTTCTTTATGATTATTTTGCGTACTGTGAAAAACTTCTCGTCGCTGAATATAGCGGCGAGCATCTTGCTGTTTTTGATGGCTATTTTGGCGGCCGTTATTGCTAATTCGCCGATGGCTCCGCTGTATCAGGGCTTTCTTTTGCAGGAACTGCATCTGCGTATCGGAGACTTCAACTTGTTCTCCCATGGCGGTCATCCGTTGAAAATGATTGAGTTTATAAACGACTGCCTGATGACTGTTTTCTTTCTGGCTGTGGGGTTGGAGATAAAGCGGGAACTGCTGGTGGGTGAACTTTCTTCCTTTCGTAAAGCCTCTTTACCTTTTGTAGCGGCGTGTGGCGGTATGCTGGTGCCGGTCATTGTCTATTCACTTCTGGTCGTTCAGGGCACTCCGGAAACGCGCGGCATGGCTATACCGATGGCTACGGATATTGCTTTTTCATTGGGGGTACTCAGTCTGCTGGGTAAGCGGGTGCCTCTGAGTCTGAAAATTTTTCTGACGGCATTTGCAGTAGTTGATGATATTGGCGGTATTCTGGTTATTGCCATTTTCTATAGTTCCGAAGTGGCATACGGATATCTTATTGTAGCTGCTGTCCTTTATTTCTTCCTTTACTATATGGGGAAATTCGGTATGACACAGAAGATATTCTTCCTGCTTATCGGGGTAATTATTTGGTATTTGTTCCTTCAGTCGGGCATTCACAGCACTATTTCCGGAGTGATACTGGCCTTTGTAATACCGGCCCGTCCCCGTTTGGATGCCGGGAAATACATTAAACGCATCCGCGACATTATCGGTGATTTTCCGGTTACCAAATCAGATAATATTATATTGACCAATGAGCAGATTGCCACTCTAAAACAAGTGGAGCGCGCTTCTGATCATGTAATTAGTCCTTTGCAATCCCTGGAAGACAATTTGCATGGTGCGGTAAACTTTGTGATACTGCCGCTCTTTGCCTTTGCCAATGCCGGTGTGGTGTTCAGTGGAGGCGGTGGCGTTGTTGGAGCTGTTAGTATAGCGGTGGCTGCAGGATTGCTTCTTGGCAAGTTTATCGGTATTTTTCTGTTTACCTGGCTGGCGGTCAAGAGTGGTTTGTCCTCAATGCCTCCGGGAATGAATTGGAGAAGTGTTGCCGGAGTATCCTTGTTGGGGGGTATTGGCTTTACGGTATCTTTATTTATTGCCAACCTTTCTTTTGCAGGAGAATATCCGGATCTGCTGAACCAGGCGAAGTTTGGTGTATTGCTGGGAACGATTGTTGCCGGTATGTTGGGATATATGGTACTGAATGCGGTGTTGCCGAAGGTTAAGAACAAATAGATCTCCACTTTGGAATACTGGACGAAGAATCGGTTCTTTAGGGATATTCGGTAAATCCTCTGAAAGATAAGTTGGGATGTGTCAATGATTTAAGAAAACGTATTCTTTGTTACAGAAACAGAAGAAATAGTCCATTATTCTTAAAAAACATTCGTATCTTTGCTGGTACAAGTCGAAAGGACCTTCCGGATATGAAGCAAACAACGGTAGTTACCGTATATATATTGACGCTTTCCCTCTGCCTCGTGTGGTGTGCCTGCCCCGCCCATGCGGAGACGCGGCACATCGCACTGATACACTCTTTCGAGCCGGGCTATCCGCCTGCCACGAAAGCTCTGGAACTGCTGCAGAAAGAGTTCCGCCGTCTCGGCTTGGACTGCGATGTACGCGAATACTACCTGGACTGCGACCGCTACATGGAGGAGGTGGAGAACTTCCGCATGGCCGGCTTCGTGGACGACCTCTCCGCTTGGGGAGCCGAGCTAATAGCCGTGCTCGACGACCAGGCTGCCTATGCGCTGATGGCATGCGGGCATCCGCTGGCGCACGAAATACCCGTCGTGTTTAGCGGTGTGAACTATCCCAACATCTCCCTGCTCCTGCAATATCCCAACATCACGGGCTATGCCGACACGCCCGATTACCTGCGCACCATCCGCATGATAGAGAGTATCATGGGCAAGGCACGCATCTGTCTGATGAACGGCCAGACTTTTCTGGACCGCAAGATATGGCACGCGCTGAACGAACAGTGCGAAGGGCAGGGGCCCGACATCGTGACCTCCGCCCAAGGCTTTTACTTTGCTGGTTCCTCCTATCACTGCGTGCGCGAGGGGGAGACTATCAGCCCCATACTGAAACGGCAGAACATAGACATGCTGCTGGACACCACGAAGATTGTGCGCATGACGAGCGACTCCATAGCGATACGCCATCTGATGTGGCTGGGACGCGGCGACAACACGTTGCTGCTCTATACCAAGCGGGACTATACCACCAAGCGCGTGGGCATGCTCTTTGACAATCCCACGTTTCAGACCATCAACGAGGGCTTCGGCTTTGCCGACTACTTGCTGGGAGGATATTTCACCCCGCTGGAGAGCCAGATAAGATACATGGCGACCGGTATCAAGGAACGCCTCGAAGGGCGGATGCCCCGGCAGCAGGTGACGGAATGCGCTAAGCAGTACGTGCTGAACTGGCATGTGCTGCAGAAGTATGGCATCCCGCTCGAGAGCATTCCGGTGGAGTACACCGTGATGTACATCCCTTTCTCGGAGCGCTATCGTTACCATATACTCGTAGGCTCCATTCTGGGCGCTGTCTTCGTGCTGACGGTGATAGTCTTGCTCTCTTTCAGCCTACTGCACGAACGCAGGCGCAAGCGTGAGGCACTGCGAAACCTCCTCTACGAGCATGAGACCCTCTGCCTGGCCATCGAAGGAAATTCTACCTACGCCTGGCGACTGGAGGGAGATTCCGTGTCCTGCGACTCGCAGTTCTGCGAGCTTATTCACCACCGCTCCGGTCGTCTTCTGCTCAATGAAATCACTCCCTACATCCATCCCGGCGACTTACCCGTTTTCCGCAAGAACATAGCGTCAAGGCACGAACGTACGCACCACAAGGGACAGTACCGCTGTAACTTCACCGGCGAGTTCCAGTGGTGGGAGTTCAGCTACAATACCATCCACACCCCCGGACACGCACCCATCATAGCCGGACTGCTGCAGAACATCCAGGAACTGAAAGACCACGAGCAGGAGCTGATAGAATCCCGCGAGCTTGCGGAGCAAGCCGAACTGAAACAGTCGTTCCTCAATAACATGAGTCACGAAATACGCACTCCGCTCAATGCCATTGTCGGCTTCTCGGACATGCTGGCTAACGAGCCGGAGTTCTCCGACGAAGAGCGGCAGGAGTTTGTGGACATTATCAACACCAATACCAAACTGCTGCTGAAACTGGTGGGCGATGTGCTGGAACTGTCGCGCATCGAGTCGGGTAACCTCTCGTTCATCTTTCAGCGGGAGAGTGTGCGCCAGCTGCTCGATGACGTCTATCAGACGCATAGCCTGCTTATCCAGCCGCCGTTGCAGTTCCTCAAGGATTTCCCTCCCGAAGATGTGCAGGTGAATGTAGATCCCATGCGACTGACACAGGTACTCACCAACTTCCTGAACAATGCCAACAAGTTTACGAAAGAAGGCAGCATCCAGCTGGGGTATTGTTGTCCGTCCGGCATGAGCGAGGTACATCTTTATGTGGAAGATACCGGCATAGGCATTCCGCACAGCGAGCAGAAGATGATTTTTGAGCGTTTCTACAAGCGTAGCGAGTTTTCCCAAGGCGTCGGGCTAGGCTTGTCCATCTGTGTGCTCATCGTCGAAAAGATGGGAGGACGCATCGAACTCCGCTCCGAGGAAGGTCGTGGAAGCCGTTTCACGGTGGTGCTGCCTTGTATTGAATAAATCCTTAAAAAATGTAATCATATTGTAATGTTCTTATATATAATTTTGCGTATCTTTGCCAGTGTTTTAAGAAATATAACGTTTTAGGAACTAATTTAAAAGACATTATGTTAAAGAGAGTAAGAATTGCACTGACAGCGTTACTGCTACTGGCTGCCGTAGGTGTAAATGCGCAGGTCACCACCGCCTCTATGGCAGGTAAGGTGACGGATGCAAGTAATGAGCCCATTATCGGCGCCACTGTACAGGCTGTTCATCAGCCTTCCGGTTCGCGCTACGGAACCGTGACCAACGTCGATGGACGCTATTCTATCCAGGGTATGCGCACTGGTGGTCCCTACCGGGTGGAGATTTCCTATATCGGCTATCAGACGGTTATTTATAAGGACATCACCCTTCAGCTGGGTGAGGTATACAACCTGAACGTAGAGATGAGTGAATCTTCCGAGTTGCTGAACGAAGTGATTGTGACGGCTGCCAAGACCAAGTTCACTGCTGAAAAGACGGGTGCCACTACCAACATCTCTTCTGCACAGATAACGCAGCTTCCCACCGTGAACCGCAGCATCAGTGACATTGCCCGCCTTTCTCCCTATGCCAACGGCATGAGTTTTGCCGGCGGTGACGGACGTTCCACGAACTTCACTATCGACGGTGCCAACTTCAACAATAACTTCGGACTTAGTTCCAACCTCCCCGGCGGCGGCAACCCCATCTCCATGGATGCCATCGAAGAGGTGCAGGTAGTGGTGGCTCCCTTCGACGTGCGCCAGACGAACTTCATAGGCGGCGGCATCAACGCCATTACCAAGAGTGGTACGAACACGTTCAGAGGTACTGCCTATACCTATTACCGCAACCAGGACATGCGCGGTAACCGCATCAACGGCGAGGACCTGGGAGCACGTTCCGACGAGTCCAAGACTACCTACGGCTTCACGCTGGGCGGTCCTATCATCAAGAACAAACTGTTCTTCTTCGTAAACTACGAAAAGGAGAAGACTCCGGGAGAGGTTATAAAGTATCGCGCGCGTGAGGACGGTGAAGAGGCAAAAGGTATGGTGTCCCGTACGCTGAAGTCGGATATGGAGAAGGTGTACAACCATCTGAAGGACAAGTACGGCTACGACGCAGGCTCTTACACAAGTTTTCCTGCTGACGAGGAGAACACCAAGATTCTGGCCCGCATCGACTGGAACATCACGGACCGCCATCGCTTGAGCCTCCGCTACAACAATACGAAGAATACGGCTTGGAATGCCCCGAACGGTAACTCTTCCGATACGGGATATCGCTTGAACAATACTTATCGCGTAGGTACGCAGTCTATGGCGTTTGCCAACAGCATGTATTCCATGGACAACAAGGTGCAGTCTTGGGCGACAGATTTGAACAGCCGCTTCACCGATAAGATTTCCAATCAGTTGCTGTTCACCTACACCAATATAGAGGACATGCGCGGCACCAATTCTTCTCCTTTCCCCTTCATCGACATCATGGCAGGCAAGGACGAGAATGGAAACCAGATTCTGGAACCGTACATGAGCGCCGGTTACGAGTTGTTCACCTACAACAACGGTGTGAAGAACAAGATTACGAACATTACCGATAACTTCACCTTCTTCACCGGTAACCACAAGCTGACGGCAGGTCTTAGCTATGAGCACCAGTTTGCCAACAACGCCTATATGCGTAACGGTACGGGATATTACCGCTATAACAGTCTGGAAGATTTCCTGAGTGGCGCAGCTCCCGAATCATTCGCTTTGACTTATGGCTTCAACGGTGTGGCCAACCCCAATGCTCAGGTTACCTTCAACCAGCTTGGTTTCTATGCCCAGGATGAATGGAACCTCGGCAACAGTCTGAAACTGACCTACGGTATCCGTTTCGACAACTTGATGTTCGACAACGACGACCTCCAGAGAAACGATGCCATCTATGAGCTTGACTTCGACGGGCAGCACATCGACACTGGCAAGTGGCCGGATTCCAGATGGCAGATTTCTCCCCGTATAGGTTTCGTTTGGGACGTGTTCAAGGACAAGTCGCTGAAAGTACGTGGAGGTACGGGTGTGTTTACCGGACGTCTGCCGTTGGTTTTCTTCACCAATATGCCGACCAATGCTTCTATGGTACAGAACTCCGTTACCTTTAAGACCCAATATGACAATGGAAAGGTGGTGGGCCATGATTCCCGTCTGGACCAGTTGGCAGGCGGCATGATTACGGACATGAACCAGATAATCGACAAGTTCAACCTCCCCACCACGATTGAGAAACACGTGGCGGGAAGCAAGATTTCCGGTGTGGCTCAGGACTTCAAGATGCCGCAGGTGTGGAAGTCGTCTATCGCGGTGGACTATCAGGTACCCGTATCTTTCCCCTTGACCGTGACGGGAGAGTTCATGTTCACGAAGAATGTGAATGCCGTTACCATCAACAACATCAATATCAAGAACCCCGACGAATGGAAGTACAATAAGCTGACCACCGTCAAGGGCGCTGATGGAAAAGACGTGACAACTACGGAACTGTTGCATACGGGTATGCAACGTTTCAATGGTGCGGATAACCGCATGGTGTACTCTTATTCTCTTTATGACAACCCCGACAAGAATGTGAAATATGCAGGCGACTTCGTGCATTACAATGGCAAGAATGCCGTGGTACTCGACAATACATCCAAAGGCTACGGCTATACGGCAAACATCACGGTGAATGCCCAGCCGGTGGATGACTTGATGCTGATGCTGGCCTATACGCACACGGAGTCCAAAGAAGTTTCCGGTCTTCCGGGCAGCGACCCTATCTCCACTTGGCAGGGATTGAACACGATTGATGGTTCCAATTATGTGGATGCACAACGGTCACAGTATGTGGTTCCCGATAAGGTGATTGCTTCTGTGGGCTACTACATCCCCTTCAGACACAAAGGCCTGCTTCGCGGCACACACCTGAATCTGTTCTATTCCGGCTATTCTTCCGGCGGTTACAGCTTCTGCTACACCAACGACATGAACGGCGATGGTATCAACAACGACTTGATGTACATTCCGAAGGACGATAGTGAAATCAACTTCAAGACAGAGGAAGACCGCGTTGCCTTCTGGAAATTCGTAGAGCAGGATTCGTACTTGAAGAATCACAAAGGACAGTATGCCGAGGCTTATGCTGCCCGCGCTCCGTGGGTGCACCGCTTTGACTTCCGTCTGCTGGAGGATTTCGAATTCAAGATTGGCAAGACCAAGCATTGCTTCCAGTTGAGTTTTGACATCATGAACGTGGGTAACCTCATCAACTCCAAATGGGGTATCTCCAAGACCAATACCGTTTCCAACAGCAACCGAATCCTGAAGTATGAAGGGGTGAAGAGCGCCACTGACCTGACTCCGGTATTCTCCATGTATAAGGTGAACGGTGAATATCCTACCAAGACTTACGACACCTATCAGAACTACAGCGAATGCTGGAAGTTGCAAGTCGGTATCCGTTACGTGTTCAACTAATCGGGTGCAGATAACCTCCGTTGAATGGCAGAATATGATAAGGCAAGGGCTGTTCCGGGATTTCCGGGACAGCCCTTATTATTTTTGGCTTTCTTTACTTTATTGTATTTCAACCTCCATAATCACTGGATTGTGGTCGCTGCACAAATCCAGGTCCGGAGAGTAGTATTCGATACCCTTCAAGCTAGGGGAGTGGAAGATGTAATCAATACGCAACATGCGTTTGGCATAGCGGTAGGTGTACATGTATCCGTTTCCGGCAGTGCGGAATCCGTCTTTGAGGGTTTTCCTCAAATGATGGTAGGTGTAGGAGGAAGGTATTGAGTTGAAGTCGCCGCATAGCAGCACGGGATAGGGGCTGGTCTTAGCGTAGTGGCTGATGACGTAAGTCTGCGTGGCCCGCTTCATGAAGTTTTCGTGCAGGGTGCCTGCGGCATCTTTGGCTGCCTGGACTTCGCGGCGGGTGTCGTCGGTGGCCAGCTCGCGTTCCCACTTCCTGCGCTTCTGGCTAACGCTGGTGGTCTGCAGGTGGTTGTTTATCAGACGTATGGTATCCGTACCCATCACTACATCGCACATCATGCTACAGTTGGAGCTGTGCTGGTAAGTGATGAAACGGTGGTTCGCCAATGGATAGCGGCTGAATACGGCGATAGGCAGTACGCCCTTGACGGAGTCTTCAGAAGGGATGAGCGCGTGTGACCAATGCGAGAGTACGCGCCGTATGCTGTCTGTGGGGAAGTCGCTGTTGTCTCCGAACTCCTGGAAGCACAGCACATCCACGCCTTCCTGCTGCATGTACCGGGCTATCTCCTTGCAGGAATAACCGGTAATCTCACCTCCGAAGTTGTGTATGTTGTAGGTGGCTATCTTCAGATACTTGCCTGCCGGGGTTTTGTCTTTCGGCAGGTGGAGCTGGAAGACAGACGTCAGATATCCCCAGTTGCAGAAGAATGCCACCAGCGGAACCAGTGCCCAGCGCTTACGGGCCAATGCCCAGCAGAGTGCCGTTATCAGATTGACAATCAGGAGTACGGGCACTGCCAGCCCCAGTAATGGCATGATGACGGAATCGACCGGAGCTACATTTCCTGAGAAGGCTGCCATTATGGTGATGGTGGCCAAGACGAATGTCGCTGCTATCAGACAGATGTAGAACAGACCTTTTACGGCGGACTTTCCCATGTTGTTTGCTTATTTATTCACTACGTTCACCGGCTTGCCGTCTTGGTAGGCCTTGATGTTCTCGAGCATAATCTGCATGAGGCGTTCGCGCGCGGCGGTGCTTGCCCAGGCAATGTGCGGAGTGATGTAGCAGTTGCGGGCGGAGAGCAACGGATTGTCGGCACGGGGAGGTTCTTGCGAGAGTACGTCTACGCCGGCGGCATAGATGGTACCGTTGTTAAGTGCGTCGGCAAGGTCTTGTTCGTTGATGAGCGGGCCGCGTCCGGTATTGATGAGAATGGCGGTGGGCTTCATCAACCGAAGCCGTTCTGCATTCACCATCTCGCGGGTGGAGTCGGTGAGGGGACAGTGCAGACTGATGATGTCACATTCGCGGAACAACTCGTCCAGCTCCATCTTGCGGATTTCGGGAGGAAGCTGGAAGTTGGTCTTGGAGGTGTAGGCACATACCTTCATACCGAAGCCGATGGCGATGCGGGCGGTGGTGAAGCCGGTGTGGCCCAGGCCTACGATTCCAAGCTTCTTTTCGCGCAGTTCGATGAGAGGCGTGTCCCAGAAGCAGAAGTCCTTGCTTGCTGTCCAGCGGCCCCGGTGCACCTCTTCAGAGTGGTGTTGCACTTGCTGGGTGATGTTCAGAATATGGGCAAAGACCATCTGGGCAACGGAGTCGGTGCTGTAGGCGGGAATATTGGTGACAATGATGCCGCGTTCTTTGGCAGCGGCGGTGTCTACGATGTTGTATCCGGTAGCCAGCACACCGATGTATTTCAGTTCGGGCAGTGCCGCCATGTGCTCGGCGGTGAGCACGGTTTTGTTGGTCAGCAGGATTTCTGCACCAGCGGCGCGTTCCAATACTTCCGCAGGGGCGGTGCGGTCGTAGATGGTGCACTCGCCCAAGGCTTGCAATTCGTCCCAGCAAAGGTCACCGGGGTTGGCGGCATAGCCGTCTAATACTACTATATTCATGGAGTTATGAGTTATAAGTTATTTGTTGTGGGGATTTTCTGTATCCGACTTTTAATCTCTAACTTTTAATTTTTAATTTTAATTGATAGTTTACCATTTCTTTTCCTCTCCCCAGAGTTGCTGCATCCGTTCCTTGTGCTTCTGCTCGGCAGGGTTGAGTTGTGGCTCCCAGATACGGCGGTCTTTCAATTCGTCGGGCAGGAATTGCTGCTTGACGAAGTTGCCGGGGTAGTCGTGGGCGTACTTGTACTTCTCGCCGTAGCCCAACTGCTTCATCAGCTTGGTGGGCGCATTGCGCAGGTGCAGGGGGACGGGGAGGTTGCCCGTTTCGCGTACCAGTTCCAGGGCATTGTTGATGGCCATATAGGCTGAATTACTCTTGGGGCTGGTGGCAAGGTATATGGTGGCTTCTGCCAGGGGGATACGTCCTTCGGGCCATCCCACTTTCATCAACGTGTCGAAGCAGGCGTTGGCAAGCAGCAGCGCGTTGGGGTTGGCCAGTCCGATGTCTTCGGAAGCGGAGATGACGAGGCGGCGAGCTATGAAGGCAGGGTCTTCACCGCCTTCTACCATGCGTGCCAGCCAGTAAATGGCGCCATCCGGGTCGCTGCCGCGAATGGATTTGATGAAGGCGGAGATGATGTCGTAGTGCATCTCGCCATCCTTATCGTAAGCAAGAGGGTTCTGTTGAAGGCGTTCGGTCACCATGTCATCCGTGATGAGGACAGGGTCGGTGGCTTCGGAATCTATCACCAGTTCGAGGATGTTGAGCAGCTTGCGGGCGTCTCCTCCGCTGAAGCGGAGCATGGCAGTGGTTTCTTTCAGTTCTATTTTCCGTTCCTTCAGCACGGTGTCCGTGGTGATGGCGCGTTGCAGCAGTTCCAGCAGGTCGTCCTTCTCCAGTGACTTCAGGGTATAGAGCTGGCAGCGGGATAGTAGCGGGCGGATGACCTCGAACGAAGGGTTCTCCGTGGTGGCGCCTATCAGCGTCACGGTGCCTTGCTCCACGGCTCCCAACAGCGAGTCTTGCTGCGACTTGCTGAAACGGTGTATCTCGTCGATGAAGAGGATGGGACTGGCTTGCGAGAAGAAGCGGTTGCTCTTGGCACGCTCTATCACGTCGCGTACATCCTTCACACCGCTGGTCACGGCACTAAGTGTATAGAAAGGGGTTTCCAGCTTGTTGGCGATAATCTGTGCCAGGGTTGTCTTTCCCACTCCCGGAGGGCCCCATAAGATAAACGAAGAGATACGTCCTGCATCAATCATCTTACGCAGCACTGCACCCGGTCCCACTAAATGTTTCTGACCGATATATTCATCTAATGTTCTTGGTCTAAGCCGTTCTGCTAATGGTTGCATAGTATGTAACTCTTAAAAAATCATTAATATCATGAAGCGTATACCGCCCTTCTTCACTCCCGGTATATCCGTATAGGTCAGTCGGCGTACATATTCTATGTGGAGCAGCTTGAAGATATTGTAGATACCTACACTGGCTTCCACATAGGGAGTCTTGCCCATGACGTGGCTGGTGGGTACACCGTCGCGCATGGGGAAGAGGAACAAGTCGGGATTGTTGCTCTTGTATGGGTTGTTCTTGTCCGTCAGCGTGCCCCACAGACCACGGATGCGGAACATCTCGCGCCACTTCAGCTTCTTGATGAGCGGGATGCGGTTGAAGAGTTTTCCGTTCATGTCGTAGCTTAGGTTGAGGGAGGCGTAACGGTCGTTCAGGAACTCCATGTTGTTGATGAGGTTGAAGGACTCGTTGTTCTGCGTAATGTACGAGAGGTTCGCCATCGGTAGGTTCAGCAGGGGGAAGGGAACGGTGTTCCATTGCGCACCGGCACGTGCCGTTACGTCCAGCTTGCCCCACGAGCCGAGCCAGAAGCGCTTCCGGATGCTGGCTTCCGTCAAGTTGAAGTTGTACTCTCCACCCAGCACGCCCTTGAATCCGGCGGTGTGGGAGAGGGTGAAGGTGGGCGCATCCAACGATACGGGCACGCGGCGCTGTTTGGTGTTGACGAAGGTTTCACCAGGAGCGTAACGCAGGGTCACACCCAGCTCGGTAGTGGTGATGTCGTGCACCAGCGTATTCTTTTCATCCCACTGTCCGGGTGTTTCTCCGTTGTTCTTCCAGTATTGCAGTTGCCCCGCAGGCTGGTCGTTGCGGTGGCGTGCCATGGCCTGTACGGAGAAGCCGGTATTGGTCTCCAGCTCGTAGGTCAGCGTGGCGTCGCGCATGTAGGACATTTGGTCTACCGTAGTCCATTTCCAACCGACAAACAAGTTGTCCTTGTCCGTGGCGAGGTACTTGTCCATGGGAGACATCACGTCGTAGGTGTACTTGAAGGCGATGTAGTGCTTCGGGAACTCCCACAATACGTATTCTCGTTTGTTGAAGGAATAGGCCACCTGCCCGGAGTAGAACCATTTCTTGTCCTTGGTTCCGTAGGCACCGTAACCGCTTAGGCTCCAATGCGGGTCGAGGTTACCGGTCGTCATGCCGCTCAGACGGAAGCGCGTGCCGTTGACGTAGTTGCTGGTTATCATTGTATTGATAGGGCCGAAGTCGAACTTGCTGGGATGGTTCTTGCTGCCCGTCTCCACGAAGTTCTCAATCAAGGCTTTCGCCCCGAAGATGACGTACTTGAAGCCGGGAATCTGTTCGATGCGGTTCATGAATACGTCCATCGTGCTCTCCTTCTTGGTGAGGGGCACTTGGCGCACTTTCGCCCAATACTCGTCGCTCTTGGCAAGCATGTTCGCCTCCTTGATGACATTTCCTTTCAGGCGGAAGAGGCGGGGTTCTATCTCCGTGAACTGATAGTCGCTGTATTTGGTGGTCCGTTGCACTTCCAGGCCTTGGATGCCTTTCACAAAGTGCAGTTCCACGGTCATGTCGTCATCGGTCAGCACCCAGTTTCCGTCGGGCAGTTGTTCGAACTGCTGCACGATGTCGAGGTTTTCCACGAAGTTGACACCCGTCTTCTTGGGCAGGTTCATGGTACATTTCTTCACGGCATAGGTGGAGTCCTTCACCACGTAGAGGTGCCCCGTGAAACCGAAGTCCTGTGGGTTCTGGGGAACGAAGGTGAGGTGCACGCACTCCTGCCTATCCACCATGAGCGTGTCCATCAAGTAGTATTTGTAGAAGCTGATGGCTCCGCGGCCGATGGGGCTGACGAAGCGGCGTTGCAGCAGGCGGATGTCGTCGTCATAGATGTTGATGTCGGAAAATACGTCCGTAAGGATGGTCCCCAGCATGTCTCCGGTGTTGAAGAACTCTTCGATACCGGTGGAGTTCATACCTTCGATGATGGTCTTTTCGCTTTTGGGGCTTTTACGGAAAATGGTCTTGCTGGCCGTCTCCTTGATGGAGATGGGTAGAATCATTTTGTTGGTCTTGGGTGATACCTCCACCTGGTCTTTGAAGAAGGAGAATTTCTTGTAGATGCCTTTTTCCATTTTGTCAGGGGTGACGTCGTTGAGCGACATCTTCATCTTTTCGTACTTCTGGTACTGGTAGTAGTCGTTCTCTTCCAGTTTCAGCGCCTTCTTGTTCTCGATGACCTTCTTCATGAACTCCACGGCGGGGTTGTTCTTGCGGGAATATTTCTCCTTTTGGGGCTTCACCACGACCTCGGAGAGCATGATGTCATCCGATTGCAGTTTGACGTTCAGCACCCGGGTGCCGGGTTTCAGTTTTACTTTCTTGGTGATATAGCCTACGGCGGAGAACGTCAGCTCATCCCAGCCTTTGCGGGTTTCCACCTGGTATTCACCGTTTGCGTTGGAGATGCCGCCTACACCTTTCCCTTCATACTGTACGGTGATGTACATCAGCGGTTCGTTCGTGAGGGAGTCTGTGATGACACCCTTTATCTGGGCGGATGCGCTGATGGAGACGAACAGTGACAGCAGGAAAAGGGCGTAAATTGTATATCTTTGCTTCATAAGTTACAGATAATTCGGGCGCAAAGTTAACAAATTAAGGTTAATCAAGAAGCAAATATAGACTAAAGAAACGGGAGATATGGTTAAATGAACGTGAAAGTCGTATGTCTTGTTTACCGGATACAGATAAAAAACGTACAGAAGCCTTATAGAAAAGTTGCCGGATATAAAGGATAAAGTTGCACAACGTATGGATAAAGTTCTATCCCAAGCCTTGGGATAGAAAGACCCAAGCTTGGGATAAGCGTCCGTAGGTTTGGGATAGACGTTTGCAAGCTTGGGATAGAGTTTATGGAGGATTATGAATTGTTGCCGTTCAGTAGTGTCTGTACGATGCGTTCCGCCGTTCGTCCGTCCCAGCGGTCGGGCAGGGTGGTGTGCTTCCATTCTCCGTGCAGCAGCTTGTCGAGCGAGGCGGAGAGAGCGAAGGAATTTTCGCCTACCAGCTCGTTGGTACCGATGCGCCAGGTTTCGGGATGCTCGGCATAGGTATTGAGGGTGATGCAGGGGACGTCGAGGAAGGTAGCTTCTTCGGCGATGTTTCCCGAGTCGGTGACGATGCCCCGTGCCTGGTTGATGAGGAATCCGAAGTGCAGGTAACTCTGCGGAGGCAGGATGTGCAGGTTGGGAGCATTCACTTCCAGCGACTTCACCGCCTTTTGCACGTAGGGGTGTAGCGGGGCGACGATAGGCATGCCGCCGGCCTTCTCGATGACGGTCTGGAGCAGGGAGTGCAGTACGGCTTTCTTCTCCAGCAGGTCGCGGCGGTTGAGGGTGAGCAGCAGGTAGTTCCCTTTCCGCAGGCCGAGGCTGGAGAACCACATGGGCTGCACCAGGCGGTGGCGGTTGAAACGGATGGTGTCAATCAGTATGTTGCCCACGTAGTGGATATATTCGGGTATCATGCCCTCCTGGTTGAGGTTGCGGTTGGCCACCATGCCGGCGGTGAAGAGATAGTCGGAAATGGCGTCCACGATGGTGCGGTTCACCTCGCGGGGCATGTTCATGTCGAAAGAGCGTGTGCCGGCTATGACGTGCGCCACCTTCAGTCCGCGCTTCTTGGCGACGATGGAGCAGCTCATAGTGGCGGTCATGTCATCTACCACCAGTACGACTTGTGCCGGATGCCCGTCCAACTCCCGCTCGAAGGCGAGCATGATGGAGGCTGCCACCTGCGAGTGGTTGTGTCCGGTGACACCGAGGTAGGCATCCGGTTTCCTCATGGAAAGGTCGGAGAAGAGCGAGGCATCCAGGCTGGTGTCATCCTGCGGACCGGTGTAGACGATGCGGTAGGAGATGTTCTTTCCTGCCTCTCTGGCGGCGTCGATGGCGCGGCAGATGGGGGCTATTTTCATGAAGTTGGGGCGTGCGCCCGATACGATTGTTATTCTCATTGTCGTAGTTGGTGAAAAATGATACGACAAAAATACGTTTTCTTAGGGAAATTATTTGTTACTTTGCCTATTATTTTGAGTACTTCTTGAAAATAGCAGTGTTTTAATTATTCATTCTTAATTTCAGTATGACAATGCCAACATTTGTTCAGATACTCGATTTCATTGGCACATTTGCCTTTGCCATCAGTGGCATACGCCTGGCCTCGGCCAAGCGGTTCGACTGGTTTGGAGCGTATGTGGTGGGTTTTGTGACGGCCATTGGCGGCGGTACGATACGCGACCTGTTGCTGGACGTCACCCCGGGCTGGATGACGGATCCCATTTACTTGATTTGTACCGGACTGGCCTTGTTGTGGGTCATCCTCTTCGGTAAACATCTCATCCATCTGCACAATACGTTCTTCATATTCGACAGTATCGGCCTGGCACTGTTCACGGTGGTCGGCGTGGGCAAGAGCATCGCGCTGGGCTATCCCTTCTGGGTGGCCATCATTATGGGCAGCATCACCGGGGCTGCGGGAGGTGTGATACGTGACGTATTCATTAACGAAATTCCGCTGATATTCCGGAAGGAGATTTATGCGATGGCTTGTGTGGTGGGAGGAACCTTCTACTGGATGTGCCATCTTCTGGGGATGGAGTCTTTCGTGTGTCAGATTGTGGGCGGTGTGACGGTGTTCGTTACCCGCATACTGGCGGTGAAGTATAGGATTTGCCTGCCTATCCTTTCGGGCAATGAAGAGGAGCAGGAAGGGTAGTCCGTTATCTGCTGTCTGAGAATCTCAGGGATTTTCCGGTGAAATTCCGGGCAATGTGCAAAAGAACTTCAGGTGTTAAAAATAAGATTCCCCGGCATTTGGAACCGAAATGTCGGGGAATCTTTCATATTCCTCGTTCCCCTGATAAGGGGGAAAGAGGATGGGATTGCTAAGGGGATAAAACAAGGTTAGAACAATGCATCCTTCGTGTTGAAAAGTTTGCGTTCGTTCAGTTTCACTACCTTGCCGAATTTTTCCAGTCGCTTCAGGTCAATGTTCTTTGGGTTGCCCATGATGGAAATGCAGTAAGGTTTGTCTTTGATGTTCTCTTCGTAGAATTTCACGATGTCGTCAAAGGTCAGTGCATCTACTTTCGGCAGGTTTTCCTTTGCTGGGTCGTCTGTGTAGCCTCTGTAGCCCAAGTCTACCAGTTCCATGGCTTTGTTGCGGAAGCTGGGGTGACTGGTCAGCATGGCTTGGCGGAGGTAGCTCTTGATGTTGTCGATACGTTCCGGATTTTTCGGCATGTCGTTGACGAGACCCATCAGTACGTCCAATGCATCGTTTGCCTTGTCGTTCTGGGTACCGATGTAGCCGCGCAGATAGCTTGCTTTTCCGGCTATGCCTTGCGTGCCGACGAATGCGTAGGCTGTATAGGCCATGGAGCGTTTTTCGCGGATTTCGTTCAGAACGATGCCGGTGAAGTCAAGACCGAAGTATTGGTTGAATGCGCTACGCAGCACGTCGTCCTTTTTGTCAGCCTTCTGCATCGGGATGTAGAGGTGGATTTGGGCTTGTTCTGCATCGTTGTTAGGCAGGAAGTAGACGGTGTTTTCGGTCACCGGCATCATGTCCTTTGCCTGTGGGGAGTTGGACGGGCGTTCGTTGGCCACCAATGGGAGGTTCTTGCTCAGGATATCGTATACTTGGTCGAAGGGGAGTGTTCCGGTGAAGAACACCTTTGCCTCGTAGTTGGAGGCGCGGTTGATGTCGCCCGTCAGTTCTGAAATCTGTAATTCGTAAATCTCCTTGTCGGTCAGTTCCTTGATGTAGTCTGATTTCTCTCCGTAGAGCATGTACTGCCGCAGTGCTTCGTTCAGGATGCTGACGTTGTCTTTGCGCTGCTGGCGCATACCCATTGCCGAACCTTTCAGACGTGCCAGTTGCTTTTCGTCCAGTTTTGGCATCAAAATCTGGCGTGAAAGTAGCTGGCAGGCTTGCGGCAGGGTGGCTTCGTAGCCCTCCATGATGATGTAGAGGTTGTCATCATCGGCTGTCACGTGGCAGGTTGCGTTCAGCTTGCTGAGTTCTTCTTTCAACTCTTGCGGTTCGTAGGCCCCCATGATGCCTGCGTTGTTCATCAACTGGGCGGCATAGCCAAGTTTTGGGAATTCGCGTTCACCGGCTCCGTATTGTACAACCAACTGGAATACGTTATTCTCCTTGTTGGGTGTGTAGTACATCTTTGAACGGTCGTTCAGTTGCTTGATTTGCACTTCGCCGTAGTCTGCGAATTTCTCCTCCATCTGTCCGATGGGCAGGTTTTTGAATTGTGTTGCATAGAGCGATTCTTTTCCTATCGGAGGTTCTACGGGTTTGTAACCCGGCTTCTCAATCTTGGCGTTCTTGTCAGGCTTTCCTTTTTCGATATATAGGGCCAGGTAATTGTCTGACAGATATTTCTTGGCTACTCGCTTGATGTCGTCAGTGGTGATGGCCATAATCTTGTCCTTGTAATTGAGTATGTCGCCCAAGTCCTGCTCGTTGTAGAAGGCGTTCATCAGTATCATGGCCTTGTCCTCGTTCGACTCCATTTCCAGGTCGAACTGGCGGCATTTCTCGGCTTTGATGGCATCAATTTTCCAGTCCTCGAATTCTCCGTTGGCGATTTGCTGGATGGCTTTCAAGGCTTTCTTTTCGGCGCTCTTGGTCGACTCGAAACGGCGCTGGTTTTCGTCGTAGAGGGGAATGGCCGCTACGATGGCGCGTCCTTGTTCGCGGAAAGTACGGGTGTAGGCTCCGGCGCTGGTCAGTTCACCGTCCAGTACCAGCTTGTCCATAGTTCCGGTCTGACTGTTGTTGTTCAGCAGTGCCAGGGCGATGTCCAGAGCGTCTTCGTCGGGATGTCCGGCAGGTACTCCATTGAATACCATTGCCACTTGCGGGTAGAATCCTACTTTAGCCGAATACTGTTTGCGGCCCTTTATTTCGAGGTTCTGGTAGACCTTGCGCTCGGGTGCGGGCTTGGCAGCCAGACGTCCGAAGGCGGCATTGATGCGTCCGCTGATTTGTTGGGCTTTGATGTTTCCTACGAGTACCAGTACCATGTTTTCGGGGACATACCATTGTTCGTAAAATTCAATCAGCTTGCTCAGGCGGGGATTCTTCAAATGTTCGGGCAGGCCGATGATGGAACGGGAGTAAGGATGTCCCTCAAAAGCTTTCTCCATCACGAACTGGTTCTGTGCACGTCCCTGGTCATCTTGTGAACGGTTATATTCTTCGTACACGTTTTCCAGCTCCGACTGGAAGGAACGGAATACGGGATGCAGGAAACGTTGTGAGGAGATTTCCAGCCATTTGTTTATCTGATAGGCAGGGAAGGAGCTGTGATAGAAGGTCCAGTCATAGTAGGTGCCTGCATTCACCCCTTTGGCACCCATGCTTTCCATCAGGTTGGAGTATTCGTTGGGAAGTCCCAATTTTCCAGCTTTGACGGTCAGCTCATTGATTTCCTTGCTGATGGCTTCTTTTTTTGCCGGGTCGGCTTCTTCGGCCATCTGGTCGTACTTGGCGATGATTTCCTTGTAGATCGGTTCTTCTTCCGTCCAGTTCAGCGCGCCTATCTTGTCTGTTCCTTTAAACATGACGTGCTCCAGGTAGTGTGCAAGTCCCGTGTACTCTTCGGGGTCGTTGATGGAACCGGCACGTACGCCTACCAGTCCGAACACGTCCGATTTGGATTCATCTTCCCATATATATACGGAAAGACCGTTCTTCAGCTTGAACGCCTTCAGTCCTTGTCCGAAGGAGGGCAGGGAAATGATGAGGGCAGCCAGCAGAAGAAGTGACTTAAATTGAAATGATTTCATAAAATAAAGTGTTTTTATGTAATAAAAGTGTTTTCCTATATGTAGGCAAAGCTATAAAAAAATCACGTAACATTTACGAAATCTTCGGAAAAATGATGGTTTTCAGTATATAATATCACCCGTAAACTATCAGAGAGGGGGTGTAAACTGTCAAATGATAGTTTTCACCCCTAATAAAAACCGTATTCCGTCCCCCGGGGCTTCAAATCTTCCTTATACTTGCAATCGTAAAACCTAAACCATTATTAACTATTTAAAAATTGAGCAAAGTATGAATACTTACAGTTTTAGAAAAGATTTGCTTGCAGTGCAAGAAGAACTGCTTCGCTTTGCATACAAGTTGACAGCCGACCGGGAAGAAGCGAATGATTTGTTGCAAGAGACATCTCTCAAGGCTTTGGATAACGAAGACAAATTTGAACCCGACACCAATTTCAGAGGTTGGATGTATACCATTATGCGCAACATCTTTATCAATAATTACCGGAAAATAGTTCGCGAACAGACTTTTGTGGACCAGACGGACAATCAGTATCACCTCAGCATGCCCCAGGACTCTGGTTTTGCCAGTACCGAGGGTGCCTACGACCTGAAAGAAATGCATCGCATCGTCAATGCCCTTCCACGCGACTATAAAGTCCCTTTCTCCATGCATGTGTCCGGTTTCAAGTACCGCGAGATTGCCGAACGCCTCGGCCTTCCGCTCGGAACGGTGAAAAGCCGCATCTTCTTTACGCGCCAGAAGTTGCAGGATGAATTGAAAGATTTCATCTGATAATAATTTGATAGTAGCAATATGATATATAACATATTGCTTCTGATGAATTTTTAAGGGTTATTCTTGACTATATGTCAGAATAATCCTTTATATTTGTATATGTTAAGTTAACCGAAGGAAAATCTCTTATTATTGACTATGATGAAAAAGGAAATTAAATTCAGTCTTGTTTACCGGGACATGTGGCAGTCGTCCGGTAAGTATCAACCCCGGGTAGACCAGTTGGTACGTATTGCTCCGTTGATAGTTGAAATGGGTTGTTTTGCACGCGTTGAAACAAACGGAGGAGCTTTTGAGCAGGTAAACCTTCTGTATGGTGAAAATCCCAACAAGGCTGTACGCGCCTTTACCGCACCTTTTAGGGAAGCAGGCATACAGACGCATATGCTCGACCGCGGGCTAAATGCACTGCGCATGTATCCCGTTCCGGCAGATGTGCGCCGGCTGATGTACAAGGTGAAGCATGCCCAGGGTGTGGACATTACCCGTATCTTCTGCGGATTGAACGAGACGCGGAATATAATTCCTTCTATCAAATATGCTCTGGAAGCGGGCATGATACCGCAGGCTACGCTCTGCATCACGTATTCTCCCGTCCATACGGTGGAATACTATGCCAGTATTGCCGACCGGTTGATTGAAGCCGGGGCACCTGAAATCTGCTTGAAGGATATGGCGGGCATCGGACGTCCGGGTATGCTGGGACAGCTTGTCAGAACCATTAAGGAGAAGCACCCCGATGTGCTGATACAATACCACGGGCATAGCGGTCCCGGACTTTCCATGGCTTCCATTCTCGAAGTCTGTGAGAACGGTGCCGACATCATCGATGTGGCGATGGAACCCATGTCGTGGGGCAAGGTTCATCCGGACATCATCTCCGTGCAGGCCATGCTGAAAGACCTGGGTTTCCAAGTGCCCGACATAAACATGAAAGCCTACATGAAAGCCCGTGCCATGACGCAGGAGTTCATTGACGAGTTCTTGGGTTATTTCATGGACCCCACCAATAAACATATGTCCTCACTCTTGCTGAAGTGCGGTTTGCCGGGTGGCATGATGGGCTCCATGATGGCCGACTTGAAGGGAGTGCATTCCGGCATCAACATGATACTGCGCGGTAAGAACGAGCCGGAACTCAGTCTGGACGACCTGCTCGTCATGCTGTTCGACGAAGTGGAATATGTATGGCCCAAGCTGGGTTATCCTCCTTTGGTGACTCCTTTCAGCCAGTATGTGAAGAATGTGGCTTTGATGAACCTCATGCAGCAGGTAAAGGGAGAGGAGCGTTGGACGATGATAGACAACCATACGTGGGACATGATTCTGGGCAAGAGTGGACGCCTCCCCGGTACTTTAGCGCCCGAGATAGTGGAACTGGCTAAGTCCAAAGGCTTTGAGTTCGTGGATACGGACCCGCAGCTGAACTACCCGGATGCTCTGGATACATACCGGAAAGAGATGGACGAAAACGGTTGGGAATATGGCGATGATGACGAGGAACTCTTCGAGCTTGCCATGCACGACCGGCAGTATCGCGACTATAAATCCGGCGTTGCCAAGAAACGTTTTGAGGATGACCTGCAGCGTGCCAAGGATGCGGCGATGGCCAAAAACGGATACTCGGAAGAAGAAATCAAGAAGCTGAAGCGTGCCAAGGCAGACCCGATAATCGCGCCTTCCAAGGGGCAAGTGCTTTGGGAGGTTTCCGTCGAAGGTCCTTCTTCTGCTCCTTTCATCGGACGCAAGTACCAGCATGATGAGGTGTTCTGCTACATCTCTACGCCGTGGGGCGAATACGAGAAGATATGGACCGGATTTACCGGACGTGTGGTGGAAGTCTGTGCCAAGCAAGGGGATGTGGTCAATAAAGGGGATGTGATTGCTTATATCCAGCGAAGTGATATTTTTGCATAAAGTGGAGGATGACTGTTTTTCAGTCATCCTTTATCATCCAGCCATTTCTTGATGGTTTCCTTCAGCACTTCTTGAGTGAAGGGTTTGGTAAGGAAGTCGTTGCAACCTGCTTCCAGGGCAGCTTGCTTGTCGTGCTCGTAGGCATAGGCCGTAAGGGCGATGATGGGGATGTCCGGTACCAGTTCACGGATGATGCGAGTGGCGTCGATTCCGCCAAGGTTGGGCATTTTCATGTCCATCAAGATGAGGTCGGGGTGGACTTCCTCGAACATCGTTACGGCTTCCATGCCGTCTTTGGCATGTTTCAGCCGATAGAGTCGGCCTAAAATGGCGTTAATTAGGATGAAGTTGCTTTCTGTATCTTCGGCAATCAGGATGGTCTTGGAAGGAGGGGTAGGGAGTGCTCCGACCTCTTCATTCTTCGGGGAATCTCCGGGGGCTGCATTTTTGCCCCTCTGCTCTGTGGAGTGTGTCTCTGCTGTCGTTTCCTGGTTGTCCTCTTCTTTCTTTTCCGCCTCTGTTTTGCTGGTGGATTCCAGCGGGAGAACAAAAGTAAATGTGGTGCCTTTACCCACCTCTGAAGTGACGGATATGTTGCCACCCAGACGTTCGATGATGGTTTTGCAGATAGAAAGTCCCAATCCGGTGCCCTGGGCAAAGTTGTTCACCTTGACGAAACGTTCGAATACCCGGTCCACCTTGTCCGGTGCAATGCCCATACCCGTATCGGTGACGTGGAATGCTACATACTTGCCTTCCTGGCGATACCCGTAACTGATGTGCCCGGTGGTGGTGAACTTGAAGGCATTGCCTATCAGATTGGAAATGACCTGGAAAATCCGGTTCTTGTCTCCGTCAATCACGATATTCTCGTCAGAGGGTTCGTATATCAGTTCCACTCCTTCGGGACAGCGGAAAATATGTGCGTCGTGTATCTCCTTGCAGAGTGGATGGAGGCGTACGGGCGTGATGGTGAACTCCACGATGCCCGATTCTATTTTTGATAAGTCGAGGATTTCGTTAATGAGCTGGAGCAGGCGTTCGTTGTTCGATTCCACTATTTCGTAATAGCCTAGCCGTTCTTCCTCGTCGGTACTTTCGGCAATAATTCGTGAGAAGCCTACAATGGCATTGAGCGGTGTGCGTATCTCGTGGCTCATGTTGGCGAGAAAGGCAGATTTGAGCCGGTCGGAGGTCTCGGCTTTCTCCTTGGCTACGAGCAGTTCCCGTTTCATCTGTTCCATTTCCGTGATGTCCCATTCGATGTTCAGCAGGATGGGGGAGAAGTCGTTGCTTTCAATCTTCATCTTCCGTTTGTCCAGATAGATGGGATTTCCGTTTCCGTCGCGTTCTTCCGCAATCCAGTGCATCTCTTTGCCGGTTCTGGCTATTTCGATGTCTTGCGCCCTCTTTTCCTGGGCAGTATCCAGGGGATAAAAGTCAAAGTCATCCTTTTCCAATGCCTCTTGTATGGGGATTTCGCGGTTATATGATTCGCGGTTGCGGTAGAGGTACTTGAAGTTGTTGTTGATGTCCTTCACAACAATGCCTGCCGGGAGGTTTTCGATGATTTTGTCCAAAATCTGGTTGAACTGTTTGATTTGCTGCTCATGCCGGATGCGTGTCGATACGTCTCTTCCGAATGTCCAGATGGTTCCTTCCCCTTTGTCGCTTGTCACCCAATAAGCGTTTCCTTCAATGGCGAGTACTTCCGGACGCTTGGGCAGCGGATGGTAGACGATGTATCCGTGGTTCGTCTCTCCACGTTTGACACGGTTGGCAAACTCTTTCCAGGATGTTTCATCCCTGCCGTATGAGGGCAGGTCGTATATCTTCATCCGGGTGATGTCTTGGCCATTACCGATGCCATGCCGTTCCTTGAAGCAACGGTTGCAGAATATCAGCGTGCCGTCTTCGTGTGCCGAATAAATGTCCTCGGTGGAGTTGTTGATGGCATGTGTCAGCAGATTGATGTCGTTGCGCCGTTTCTGTATGTCGGTAATGTTCTGTATGTATCCTTCTATAGTGACATTCCCGTCTTTCTGCCGTTCGCGGGCAAACGCTTTGAGGCGGATATAGAAAATGTTTCCTTGGAGGAAGATGCGGTAGTCCACGCTGTTTTCCATCTTGCCTTTCAGATTCTCTTTCATCCAGCCGGTAAAGCTTTTCCGGTCTTCAGGAAGGATGAGTTCCAGATAATTGTCCATATTGATGTGCTGCACCTCTTCCGAACACATGATGCCCGTATGGCCTGCATAACAGAATATGCGGGTCTGGGTATCGTATTGCCAGTTTCCGATGAGGGCGGCCTTTTGTATTTCGTTGAGCTCGTGGTTTTTCTTTTCGAGTTCCAGTTTGCGCTGGCTGCGTTCTGTGATGTCGCGGTACTGGCAGAGGACCATGCCGTCGTACGGGTACATGATGCATTTAAAGTAATAGGTAGTGTGACCCAGTGTCATTTCGTAATTATGGACTGAACGTACCTTTTGCGTCAGTACCTTCTTGAACTCCGGATATACTTGGTAGTAAGTGGACGGCGGTATCAGTTGGAGCAGATTCTTGCCCAGCAGCTTTTCTTCCTTCATGAACCAAAGGTTTACATTGTACACTGCGATGTCCATGCAAATGCCGTCCCGGTTCAGAAGGAGCATGGTATCTGACGTCAGCTTCAACAGTCTCTCGGCGTTTTCAGCTTGTTTCAAAATGTTTTTCATTCTTACAGTATTAGTTTCATGCCCTTCTGGCCTTCTCCCATGCGCCGCTTGCATTGCCTTTGCGCTTGTGCAGGTAGTTGAATCCTCGTATGACGTTGACGTTCATGAAGAGGAAATAGTAGGGGATGAAAAGTATCTTGTTTTTTATATGCTTCATTGAAAGGTAGTACCCCCAACTTCCCATGAGGTAGAAAAGAGCTTGTAACAGCCAGATGATGGCATACAGTAATGGCGTGCTTGTCGTAAAGATGAGAATTGTGTTGAGGGGAAGCAATAGGAACAATAGGATAGGAGTGAGCGACCAGCGCAGCACCCGGTGGGAAATATATTGGAAACAGAATGTACCGTAACGGAATGGGTTGAGCAGCGGACGCAGCCGCCAGATGGACTGCAAGCCCCCGGCAGCGATGCGCACCTTGCGCTTTTCTTCCTCGCGCATGTCTGCCGAGCCGCTTTCTACGGCATAGGCATTGGCACAATAGGCAATGGTGTGTCCCTGCATGACGATGCGCAGGGAGAGTATGAAGTCGTCGAGCAGCGTATCTGTCTGCATTTCCTCGAACAGCTCGCGGCGCACGGCAAACAGTTCACCCGCTGCGCCTACTGCCGAATAGAGGCGTGCGTCGAGCGCTTTGAGGGTGGATTCGTATTTCCAGTATAGCCCTTCTCCCCCCGAGGCAGCATTGTCCTTGCTTTGCACGGCGATACGTTTTTCGCCTGCCACGCATCCCACTTTAGGGTCGGTGAAGGCGTGCACTATCTCCCGCAGGGCTTCGCGGTTGAGGTGAGTATTGGCATCGGTGAACACGACAAGGGGCGTTTCTACGAAATGTATACCGCGGTTCAGGGCGGCTGTCTTGCCTTGGCGTTGGGGTTGGTGGAGGACGATGGCTTGCGGCCAGTGGGAGAGGCGTTCGTTGGTATGGTCGTTGCTGCCGTCGGTCACCCAGAGGATGCGTAGCTTGTCGGCGGGATAATCCAGCTCCAGGCAGTTGCGCATTTTTTCATCCACTACATCTTCTTCGTTGTAGGCGGCGATAAATAGCGTCAATGGGGGTAAAGCATCGTCGGCAGGCATCGGACGGGGCGCAGGCTTACGGAAACATTCTTTTATCTTGACCAGGATATATAATAGTATACCATATCCTATATAAGTATAGAACACTATGAATAAACTTATCCAGAAGAGTACTTCAAGGGCTTTCATGTATCCGCTCGTTTGCTTTCTTTTTTGATAAAAAGAAATGTGATTGCCAAAAGTATGGATAATCTTTTACCGATGCAAGAAAAATAAAAGAAAAATAAAATGTTTGTTTCTCAAGGTGTTCCGATGTTATAAGGAAGTGAGCTTCCTATAGAGGTGAGCTTGAATAACCTTGTGAGTGAGAGGCGATTAAAGGCTTTCAAACATCATTCTCCATAGGAAAGGGATGGGCAGGTAGGCAGGGCGTTACTCAAAACGCTTCTGTCATATTGAAGTAAAACAACATCTGGTTGTTTACCGTGTTTTTGCCTAAATCCAGGCGGACGTTCATGCGTGGCTGTACCTCAATGCGTAGACCTACACCATAGTTGGGCAGTACACCCTCTATCTTGCCGGGAGTGGGGCCCATGAAGCCGCAGCCGGTCCAGGCTACAAAACCTATGTGGTTGAGCATCCGCTTCACCCAAGTGCTGCGGTCGGTATTGAGCATCTGTCTGTACTCTGCCATGACCACATGCGAGGACTTGTCGCGATATTGCCCCATGTAGTAGCCGCGCAGGTCGAAAGGCGTTCCGGTGAGGGCATATTGCGTCAGAGGGACGTCACCGAACACGTTCTTGGTCTGTGCCGTCCACGCGAGCACCCTGCGCTTGCCCAGTGACTTGTATTGGCGGTAGTCTATCTCTAGGCGGTAGAAGGTCTGGTCGCTGCCGATGAACTTGGCGTACATCATGCCGCGGAAATCCAGATACATACCACGGTAGGCGTTGGCAGGGACGTCACGGCTGTCGTATGTCAGCAGGAAACCGAGGCCGGAGTTGAAGTTGTTATAGCCATTAGCCGTACCGCCTGCCTCTTTGTACGAGGGTTCGTCCACCAAGAACTTGCCGGGCTCCGTCAAGTGGTCGTAATTGATGTCGATTTGAGGTCCGGCAAAGATATTGCTGTTGCCCAGTCGGAAAAGGAACCAGGGGTTGATTTGCACGCCGCTGTACCGGTATTTGCTGGTACTGTCGCTTCGTACATAATCTTTATTGGTATTATAGCCGATGCCGTAAAAGTTTTCTTCCGTATTTTTATAGCTGAACTTTCCGAAGATACGGAAACGGTCGCCCTTAAAGAAGAGTTGCGGTTTGGAGAAGAGATTGATGCCACCGTTGAACATGAAGGCGATGGCCATGGGCACTACGGAGCGCAGCTGCGTGGTGTCGCTGGGGTTCATACGGAAGGTCATTAGGGCGCTTCCTCCCAGCACGGCACCGAAGTCGGGGGTGTAGCTGGGTCCGCCCAGAATATTGTAATGCAGATTCCGACGCGCTACCTTTTGCTTGCGTAGTTCTTTTTTGGTCAGTGCAGGAACGCTGTCGTTTGTGGCGGCCGCAGTCTGTTCCTGGGCATAAAAGGTGGTGGCGAACAGCACCAGTGCGATAATGCTTAGTATATATCTTTTCATGTCGTACGAAATGTGGGTGCAAAGGAAACTATTTTATCCCGAATAGTTTTCACTGTAATAGATAATAAATCTAAAGATGTCACTAAAATTATCAAAAAAGACATTACTTTTGTCTGCTTCACGAAGCAAGACATCAATAACTAAAAACACATAATCTGAATGAAGAAACGATTTTTATCTGTAATTGTTCTGAGTGCCGCACTGTTCTCTGTGCAGGCACAAGAGGGAAAAGGGGGTATCAGCCCCGAAATGCTTGGACAAATCAAGCAAAGTTATCAAGGCACGGCTGCCGACAAGGCGCTCCGCAATGCCATAGGCAATAATGACATCCGTAAACTGGCACTCAACCAGGAGAATATGCAGGGCATGGATACCCACTTCTCCATCAAGGTAGAATCCAAAGGCATCACCGACCAGAAGTCGTCTGGCCGCTGCTGGCTGTTTACGGGGCTGAATGTGATGCGTGCCAAGACTCTTGCCGAATACGGTTTCCAGTCTTTCGAGTTCTCCGAAGTCTATCCCTTCTTCTGGGACCAGTTGGAGAAGGCAAACCTCTTCTTGCAAGGCATCATCGACACCTCCAAGAGTCCCCTGACTGATAAGACCGTAGAATGGCTCTTCCAGCATCCGCTGAGCGATGGGGGTACCTTTACCGGTGTGGCCGACATTGTTTCCAAATACGGCCTTGTTCCCAAAGATGCCATGCCCGAAACAAACAGCAGTGAAAATACCTCCCGCATGGCCAACCTCATCTCTCTGAAGCTGAAAGAGTATGGTCTGCAACTGCGTGACATGGCTGCCGCCGGTGCCAAGCCCGAAGCTCTGGAGAAGGAGAAAACTACGATGCTCGGAACCATCTACCGCATGCTGGTGCTGAACCTCGGTGTACCTCCCACGGAGTTCGACTATGTCCGCCACGATGCCAAGGGTAATCCTGTGGAGACAGAGCATCACACTCCCATGTCTTTCCTTGAGAAATATGGAGACAAACAACTGCTGACCAACTACGTAATGCTGATGAACGACCCCAGTCGCGAGTATTACAAGTGCTATGAAATAGACTATGACCGCCACCGTTACGACGGCAAGAACTGGACTTATGTCAACCTGCCCGTAGAGGAGATCAAAGAGATGGCCATTGCCTCCTTGAAGGACAGCACCATGATGTACTTCTCTTGCGATGTGGGCAAGTTCCTGAACTCCGAACGCGGTCTGCTCGATGTGAAAAACTATGACTACGAATCACTGATGGGCACCACCTTCGGGATGGACAAGAAGCAACGTATCCAGACTTTCTCCAGTGGCTCTTCCCACGCCATGACCTTGATGGCCGTTGACTTGAACAAAGACGGAAAGCCCGTAAAATGGATGGTAGAGAACAGTTGGGGAGCCGCTTCCGGTTATCAGGGACATCTCATCATGACCGACGAGTGGTTCAATGAATACATGTTCCGTCTGGTAGTGGAGACAAAGTATGTTCCCGCCAAAGTGATGGAACTGTTTAAACAAAAGCCCGTCTGCCTGCCGGCATGGGACCCGATGTTCGCTGAAGAAAAGTGATGATAAGGATTAGGGGTTAGGGATTAAGGATTAGTGGGCTGCACTATGATTCCGCAGGGTATTAATCCCTAATTCTTAACCCCTAATCCTTGTTCTCGTGTTCGTTAACGAAAGGGATTACGGAAATTTCTCCGTAATTCCTTTCTTTTTTACTCTTTATTCACGTTCTTTTTTGCTACTTTTGCGGCAAATTAATGAAACCATTATTTTAAATAAACGCATGGCAAATGTAATTAAGTTACGTAAAGGCCTTGACATCAACCTGAAAGGCGCTGCTGCCCAGGAACTTGTGTCTGTTAAGGAACCGGGATTCTATTCGCTGGTTCCCGATGACTATACAGGCATCACTCCGAAAGTGGTGGTCAAAGAGCAGGAATATGTGATGGCCGGGGGACCCTTGTTTATCGACAAGAATCATCCTGAATTGAAATTTGTTTCGCCCGTTAGCGGCGTAGTGACAAGCGTGGAGCGTGGTGCACGCCGCAAGGTGCTGAACATCGTCGTAGAGGCTGCCACTGAGCAAGACTATGAGGAATTCGGCAAGATGGACCCGTCCAAGATGAGCGGCCAGCAAGTAAAAGAAGCTCTTTTGCAAGCAGGTATGTTCGCTTTCATCCGCCAACGTCCGTACGACGTTATCGCTGATCCGACGGTAACTCCGAAAGCTATCTTCATTTCGGCTTTCGACAGCAATCCGCTGGCTCCCGATTTTGAATTCGCGCTGAAGGGAGAAGAAGCAAACTTCCAGACGGGACTCGACGCTTTGTCAAAGATGGCAAAGACGTATCTGGGTATTAGTGTAAAACAAAAGTCTGCTGCTCTTGTGCAGGCAAAGAACGTTACCGTAACAGCTTTTGACGGACCACATCCGGCAGGCAACGTGGGTGTACAGATTAACCACATCTCTCCGGTAGTGAAGAGTGAAACGGTCTGGACCATCAGTGCCGAAGCCGTACTCTTCATCGGACGTCTGATGAATACCGGTCGTGTGGACATGACCCGTACGGTGGCTGTAACGGGTTCCGAAGTGTTGAAACCCGCTTATTGCAAGCTGAAAGTCGGCGCTCTGTTGACGAACGTTTTCAAAGGTAACGTGACTACCGACAAAGACCTCCGCTACATCAGCGGCAACGTGCTGACCGGTAAGAAAGTTTCTCCGAACGGCTTCCTCGGCTCTTTCGACAGCCAATTGACCGTTATTCCCGAAGGAGATGAAATCCATGAAATGTTGGGTTGGATTATGCCGCGTTTCAATCAGTTCAGCGTCAACCGCTCTTACTTCAGCTGGTTGATGGGCAAGAAGGAATATGTGATAGATGCCCGTATCAAGGGTGGTGAACGTCACATGATTATGTCCAACGAATACGACCGCGTATTTCCGATGGACATCTTCCCCGAATACTTGGTGAAAGCAATCATTGCAGGTGACATCGACCGTATGGAGGCTCTGGGCATCTACGAAGTAGCTCCCGAAGACTTCGCTCTCTGCGAATTCGTATGTTCTTCCAAAGTGGAAGTGCAGCGCATCGTACGTGCAGGGCTCGATATGCTTCGTGCCGAAATGGCATAATCGGGGCGTATGGCAAATCGTAAATTGTAAATCGTAAAATCGTAAATATATTAATGAAAGCGTTAAGAAATTATCTCGACAAGATAAAGCCGAACTTTGAGGAAGGCGGCAAATTCCACGCATTTCGTTCGGTGTTTGATGGCTTCGAAACATTCCTGTTCGTGCCCAATGCCACTTCGAAATCGGGAACGCATATTCACGACTCCATTGACAGCAAACGCATCATGTCGATGGTGGTCATTGCGTTAGTACCGGCGCTGCTGTTCGGTATGTATAACGTAGGTTACCAGCATTTCCACGCTACCGGTGCTGCCGGAGGCTTCTGGGAAATGTTCATCTACGGTTTTCTGGCTGTATTGCCAAAAATCATTGTATCTTATGTAGTAGGTCTCGGCATTGAGTTCGTAGTGGCTCAGTGGAAGAAGGAGGAGATTCAGGAAGGCTTCTTGGTTTCCGGTATCTTGATTCCGATGATTGTTCCGGTAGACTGCCCGTTGTGGATTCTGGCGGTGGCTACTGCATTCTCTGTAATTTTTGCTAAGGAAGTATTCGGTGGTACGGGTATGAACGTGTTCAACGTAGCTTTGATTACCCGTGCATTCTTATTCTTCGCCTATCCTACGAAGATGTCCGGTGATGCCGTTTGGGTATCGGGCGACAGTATCTTCGGTCTGGGACAGTCGGTAGATGGTCTGACGGTAGCTACTCCGTTGGGTGCAGCCGCTACCTCGGGCGCCGTTCCGGAGTTCTCCTGGGACATGGTGACCGGCCTTATTCCGGGTTCTATCGGTGAGACAAGCGTTATCGCCATCGCTCTGGGTGCCATTCTGCTGTTGTGGACGGGCATTGCAAGCTGGAAAACGATGTTCTCCGTATTCGTAGGCGGTGCCTTCATGGCATGGGTGTTCAATGCAATCGGTCCCGACACTCCGATGGCACAGATGCCTTGGTACGAACACCTCGTGCTGGGCGGTTTCTGCTTCGGTGCCGTGTTCATGGCTACCGACCCCGTTACATCGGCACGTACAGAGACTGGTAAGTACATCTTCGGATTCCTGATTGGTGCCATGGCTATCATTATCCGTGTGCTCAATCCCGGTTACCCCGAAGGTATGATGCTTGCCATCCTGCTGATGAATATCTTCGCTCCGCTGATTGACTACTGTGTGGTACAGGGTAACATCAGCCGTCGCGAAAAACGTGCAATCAAGTCTAACAATTAAATACCGGAAAAGAAATGAATACCAATAGTAATAGTTATACTATCATTTATGCTTCGGTAATGGTTGTTATCGTTGCATTCCTGCTGGCATTCGTAAGTTCTTCCTTGCGCGAGACGCAGAACAAGAATGTGGAACTTGACACGAAGAAGCAGATTCTTGCTGCACTCAACATCAAGGACGTGAAGGATGCCGAAGCTGAATATAATAAATATGTAAAGGGCGATATGCTGATGAACGTTGACGGTACTCTGACAGAGAATACCGGTGCATTTGCTACCGCTTACGAGAAGGAAGCCAAAGAAAATAACCGTCTGCACGTATTCGTGGCAGAGGTTGACGGTGAGAAGAAATATGTATTTCCCGTTTACGGTGCCGGTCTTTGGGGCGCTATCTGGGGATATGTTGCGCTGAACAGCGACAAGGATACCGTTTATGGTGTTTACTTCTCTCATGCCAGTGAGACTCCGGGTCTGGGTGCCGAAATCGCCAGCACGCATTTCCAGGGAGAGTTCTCCGGCAAGAAAACGTTGGAGAACGGCGAGGTAGTCCTCGGTGTTGTGAAGAACGGCAAGGTAGAGAAACCTGACTATCAGGTGGACGGCATTTCCGGTGGTACCATCACTTCTGTAGGTGTGGATGCCATGTTGAAGGCTTGTCTGAGCAGCTACAAGAACTTTTTAACTAATAATAATGAGGAGGAATAAGAATATGGGACAATTGTTTTCAAAGAAGAATAAAGAAGTATTCTCTACTCCGCTGGGACTGAACAACCCCGTTACCGTGCAGGTATTGGGTATCTGTTCTGCTTTGGCTGTTACTGCCAAACTGGAGCCTGCCATTGTGATGGGGCTTTCAGTGACGGTGATTACAGCATTCTCCAATGTAGTGATTTCACTGCTGCGCAAGACGATACCCAACCGTATCCGTATCATCGTTCAGCTGGTGGTTGTTGCCGCGTTGGTAACTATTGTAAGTGAGATTCTGAAAGCTTTTGCTTACGATGTAAGTGTGCAGCTTTCTGTATATGTAGGTCTGATTATTACCAACTGTATCCTGATGGGACGCTTGGAAGCATTTGCCATGCAGAACGGTCCCTGGGAATCTTTCCTTGACGGTGTGGGTAATGGTTTGGGATATGCCAAGATTCTGGTAATCGTAGCCTTCTTCCGCGAGCTTCTGGGTTCGGGAACGCTGCTCGGTTTCAACATCTTGAACTATGAACCTCTGCAGAAGTTGGGCTATGTGAACAACGGCTTGATGCTGATGCCGCCAATGGCGTTGATTCTCTGCGCTTGCATCATCTGGTATCAGCGTGCACGTCACAAAGAATTGCAGGAAAAGCAGTAATAAATAAATGAAGAATGAAAAATGAAAGAATGAAAAATGGGCTGCTCTGCTGCAGTACAAGTTCTCATTGCTTTAATTCTTTAATTCTTTAATTCTTAATTTATCGAAGAGATATGGAACATTTAATAAGTTTATTCGTCCGCTCTATCTTTGTGGACAACATGATATTCGCGTTCTTCCTCGGTATGTGTTCTTACCTTGCCGTATCGAAGAATGTGAAGACTGCCGTAGGACTGGGTATCGCCGTAACTTTCGTGTTGGTGGTTACGCTTCCGGTCAACTATTTATTGCAGACAAAGGTGCTGGCTGCCAACGCAATCATTGAAGGCGTTGACCTCAGCTTCTTGAGCTTTATTCTTTTCATTGCTGTAATCGCAGCTATCGTTCAGTTGGTGGAAATGATTGTAGAGCGTTTTAGCCCTTCGCTGTATGCTTCACTGGGTATCTTCCTGCCGCTGATTGCTGTAAACTGTGCCATCATGGGTGCTTCTCTTTTCATGCAGCAGCGCATCACGCTGGGTGAGAGCGACCCGAAATTCATCGGTGGCATTGCTGATGCTGTCTCTTATGCGTTGGGCTCCGGTATCGGTTGGTTGCTGGCTATCGTAGGCTTGGCTGCCATCCGTGAGAAAATGGCCTATTCTGACGTTCCGGCTCCACTGAAAGGACTGGGCATCACGTTTATCACTGTAGGTCTGATGGCAATGGCATTTATGTGTTTCTCTGGTTTGAACATCTAAAAGAAAGGAATAAAACAATGGATATGAATATGATATTAGCAAGCATTGGAGTATTCCTCGTGGTTGTCATCCTGCTTGTTGTTATCCTGCTGGTTGCCAAGAATTTCTTGGTGCCTTCGGGTAATGTAAAACTGACTATCAATGGCGACAAGGAACTGGACGTAGCTTCCGGTTCTACATTGCTGAATACGCTGTCTGTAAACGGTGTGTTCCTTTCCTCCGCTTGCGGTGGTAAAGGTTCCTGCGGACAGTGCAAATGCCAGGTAATGGAAGGTGGGGGTGAAATCTTGCCTTCTGAGACTCCGCACTTCAGCCGTAAGCAAATACAAGATCACTGGCGTCTGGGTTGCCAGGTGAAAGTGAAAGGCGATATGGCCATCAAGGTTCCCGAAAGCGTACTGGGCGTAAAAGAGTGGGAGTGCGAGGTTATCTCCAACAAGAATGTGGCTACGTTCATCAAAGAGTTCATCGTTGCATTGCCCAAAGGCGAGCACATGGATTTCGTTCCGGGTTCTTATGCGCAGATTAAGATTCCTAAATATTCGATGGATTATGATAAGGACATCGACAAGAGCCTTATCGGTGATGAGTATCTGCCTGCATGGGAGAAATTCGGTCTGCTGGGCTTGAAGTGCCGCAATGACGAAGAAACCATCCGTGCCTATTCTATGGCCAACTATCCTGCCGAAGGCGACCGCATTATGCTGACGGTACGTATCGCCACGCCTCCGTTCAAGCCGAAAGACCAGGGCCCGGGCTTCATGGATGTAATGCCGGGTATCGCTTCTTCTTATATCTTTACCCTGAAACCGGGTGATAAGGTAACCATGAGTGGCCCTTACGGAGACTTCCATCCGATATTCGACTCCAAGAAGGAGATGATGTGGGTCGGCGGTGGTGCCGGTATGGCTCCGTTGCGTGCACAGATTATGCATATGACGAAGACACTGCACACTACAGATCGCGTGATGAATTACTTCTACGGTGCACGTGCATTGAATGAAGTGTTCTATCTGGAAGACTTCCTGCAGATTGAAAAGGATTTCCCCAACTTCAAGTTCCATCTTGCACTGGACCGTCCCGATCCGGCAGCCGATGCAGCGGGCGTGAAGTACACTCCGGGCTTCGTACACAACGTAATTTACGAGACTTACTTGAAAGACCACGAAGCTCCCGAAGACATCGAATACTACATGTGTGGTCCCGGCCCGATGTCGAAGGCTGTTGAGAAGATGCTCGACGACCTCGGCGTTCCGGCTCAGAACCTGATGTTCGATAACTTTGGCGGATAATCTTCCTTGTCCGTCTTGAGATAAAAAAACTCCGGCTTGTCCTTCAGGGCTTTGCCGGAGTTTTTTGTTCGGGGCATTTCCTCTCTATTGAAAGAAAGTGGAGTGGATTCTTCGTCGCTTTTTCTTTATTCCTTGATATGAATCGGTGCATTTGCCAGAATGGCTGTTACTTCTCCGGTGGTAATTCCTGTTGACACAGACCTCGTATGAATGGTTCTTGGTGAAGGAGAATGCGGTCTTTCAGAGTTTTCATGTTGGATGTTTTATTGAATGTTATCGTTTTCCTCTTCTGTTTCTTCTTGAATGGTATCTTTGGGCAGAAATCTTGGAGAAATGCGTTTCTTGGGAGTGAGGCTCATGCCTTTCAGCATTTCGGCCTGGCGTACTACACTGCCGTTACCGTCCGAGAGCTGGTTGAAGGCTTTGTCGTAATCCCTTTGCAGGCTGGCCAGCCGGTCGCCGATACCGAGGAAGGTGTCGGTAAAGCCTGCAATCTTTTCATATAAGATGGTGCCGCGCTTGATGATGGCCTGCACATTCTTTACCTGGTTCTCCTTCTTCCAAAGGTCGAGCGAGAGGCGCAGGGCGCTAATCAGGTTGGTGGGGCTCATTAGTACCACCTTTTTGTTGTAGGCATATTCCCAGAGGTGGGCATCGCTTTGGATGGCGAGGAGGTAGGCACCTTCGGTGGGGATGAACATCATAACGAAATCCGGTGATTGGGCGTCGTAATGCGAGTAGTCTTTATGGCTGAGCTCGTCGATGTGGGAGCGGACAGATTGCAGGTGTGCTTTCAGGAAGTGTGCCTGCTCCTCCTTGCTTTCGGCAGAGGTGTAGGCAGCATAGGCAGTCAGCGACACTTTGGAGTCGATAATCATTTCCCGTTCGTCGGGGTATTTCACGATGATGTCGGGCTGCATCTTCTGCCCGCTTTCCTCGTTGATGATGGCTTCGCCCCGTTCGTCTTTTAGAAACTCCTGGCGGAAGTAGTGTTCGCCTTCAATCAGTCCGGAGGCTTGCAACAAACGTTCCAGAATCATTTCGCCCCAGTTGCCTTGCATTTTGGAGTCTCCTTTCAGGGCACGGGTCAGGTTGTTGGCATCTTCGCTGAGGCGGTTGTTCAGTTCCACCAGTTCCTTGATGCGTTCACCCAGCGAGAAGCGTTCTTTGGCTTCGGTGCTGTATACTTGTTCCACCTTTTGGCGGAAGTCCTTCAGGTTATCGCCCAGCGGGCGGAGCAGATTGCCCAGGTGTTCGGTATTCAGCCTGGTAAAGTCTTCGGCTTTGCTCTGGAAGATACGGTTGGAGAGATTCTCGAACTCGGTGTTCATGCGCTTGTGCAACGCTTCGGCTTCTTCCTTCTGCAGCTTCAATAATTCTATTTCCTTCTTTGTCCCGCTGATTTCTGCCCTCAGTGCGGCAGACTTGCGGTCTGCCGCCAGATAGCCGACTACGGTTCCGATGATTATCCCTATAATCAGTAATACTATCTCCATAAGTGTTTTGAAGTGTCCGCCTTATTGTGTCAATATTTCGTTTCCGTCTTCAGTAATCAGGATTTGGCTTTCCCATTGGGCAGAAGGCAGTCCGTCGTCTGTGCAGACGGTCCATCCGTCGGCTTCGTCGATAAAGACTTCGTAGCTTCCCATGTTAATCATCGGTTCGATGGTGAACGTCATGCCCGGCACTATCAGCATGCCCGTACCACGTTTGCCGAAGTGTTCCACATCCGGTTCTTCGTGGAACTTGACGCCGCAGCCATGTCCGCAGAGGTCGCGTACCACGCTGTATCCGTTCTTTTCCGCATGCTCCTGGATGGCGGCGCCTACGTCACCGAGGCGTGCCCAGGGCTGTGCGGTCTGTATGCCTATGTCACGGCATTCTTTGGTGACCTGTACCAGTCTCTGCATGTCGGGGCTGACTTCGCCAATCATGAACATGCGTGATGCGTCGGCAAAGTAACCTTTGTAAATGGTGGATACATCGACATTTACAATATCACCGCTTTTCAGGAATTCCCTGGTGCTGGGAATGCCGTGGCACACTACATCGTTGATGCTGGTACACACACTTTTGGGGAAGCCTTCGTACATGAAGGGGGCGGGGATGGCGTCGTGGTCTGTGGTGAAGCAATACACCATATGGTCAATTTCAGCTGTGGACATGCCTTCGCGAATGTTCTCGGAGAGATAATCCAGCAGGGCAGTGTTGATTTTGGCGCTTGCGCGGATACCGGCCAACTGCTCCTCGGTGCGGAGTGCGCTTCGCATCGGCAGTTTATATCCTTCTTTCTTATAATGTTGAATTTTGGCTTCTACTTCGTCGGAATAGTTTTTAGGAGTAAACCGGACTCCTTTCATGAACTTTTTCATTGTCTTTTCTTTTTTATGAGACTGCAAAAATACACAATAATGCAGGTGCTTGTACTATCAAGAGCCGAAAAAACATTCGTTTTCTTTATCCCGATACCAGCTTAGAGGGTATTCACCACTTCTATTTCGCTTCTTGAACTGTCTATCCTCCGTACTTGTATCTGGGTCTTTATGCGCTCTTTCAGTCCTTCCACGTGACTGATGATGCCTACCTTCTTGCCACCCATCTGGTGCAGTTTTTCCAATGTGTCCATAACGGTGTTCAGATAGTCGCTGCTCAGTGTGCCGAAACCTTCGTCGATGAACAGTGTGTCTACCGAGAGGCTCTGGCGGCTGAGGGAAGAAAGTCCGAGGGCAAGTGACAGAGATACCAGGAAGCTTTCGCCGCCCGACAAGGTGCATGCCGGACGTGCCGAGCCTCCTTGATGGAAGTCGCGCAGCAGGATGGTGAGCGAACCGGCCTGGCACTCCAGTTCGTAGCGGTCGGTCAAGCGTTGCAGATAGAAATTGGCGCCTGCCAGCAGTTCTTTCAAGACGAAGCTCTGGGCTATGTTGCGGAAGTTCTTTCCCCGTTCGTCACCGAAGTGGCGGCAGAGGCGGTCCCACTTCAGATACTCTTCGCGCAGCCGGTCGGCACGTTCCTTTTCTTCCTTTATCCGGTCGATGTTGCGGGTGTTTTCTTCCAGGCGTAACTTCTGCTGGCCGATGGATTGGTTGCCGGCGGTTATCTTTTCTTCGAGATTCGCGATGAGTGCATCCAGGGTTTCGAGGTTTTCGTTTTCTTCTATTTCGGGCTTCCGGTTGATGTGCTCTTCCACTTGTCCGGTGGCCAGATGAAAGGAGGTCGATGCAGCTACTTCTTCCTCTTTAAGTGTCTGCAGTGAGGCACGCAATGCTTCTATCCGGGAGCCGGACCAAGCGGATAGGACGGTGATACGCTCCTCGTCGAGAGTGGGGTTGGCGGCATAGAACCCGGTTAAATCCTTTTGCAGCCTCGCCATTTGGTCTGCGGTGGAGGATATGCTTTGTTTCAGTCCGCTTGCTTGTGTATTCAGATTATTCCAGGCAATCCCCAGGTCCTTGATTTCCATTTCCTGTGTTGCTGCAGGTGCGTTGCGCCAGTCGGGGAATGCGGCATCGATGCTTTCCTTGTTGATGTTTATCCCTTCCAGCTCTTTGTGGATAAGGGCAATGGCGGATTTCAGTTCTCTTTGTTTTTCCTGCGCCAGACGGTAGTTGCGCGTAGCTTGCGTCAGGCGGTCAATAAAGGAGAGGGGGGAGTTCTCCCATTCCGTGTTCCATCCTTCCCAGAGGATGTGGGGAGTGACGCGGTCCATGGTGGCACGTATGTTCTCCTTTTCGTTGGCGGTGAGCGACTCGTAATTGACGATGTTGTTTTTCAGCTCATTCAGCACTCTGTCGGCAGAGTTGAAGGCTTGGCGTGCAGCGTCCACATGTTTTTGGCATTCGTCCTTTTGCCGTTGCAGAGTTATGATTTGTGCGCTGAGCTTTTGAACTTCAGTGAGCTTTTCGTTCAGTTTGTCTGCTTCCAGCTTGTTCTCTTCCAGTAGCTTCTTCAGGGTTTCGCCGGTGGTTGTGGAGAGGCCGATGCCGTTGCATTGGGCGCATTTGGCTTGTGCGTCAGTACGGGCAAGGTTGTAGCTCCGGAGCGCTCTTGCTGTGGACTGACGGGCATTCTCTGCCAGCGTTCCGTAGGTCTTGGATTCTGTCCGGTTGTTGTTCAATGCCTGCTCGGCTTCCTTGTATTCTTTCTCTTTTGTTTCCAGGGAGGTGCGTATGGGAGCAAGGACAGACTGGAAATCTTCATCTTTGCAAAGCGATTTTATTTCTTGTCCGCACACGGGGCAAGTATCCCCGACGACAAGCCGGGAGCGTGTTTCCTTTGCCCACTCTTCTACGGCTTCCTTTTGCTTGTCGTAGAGGGTGCGGATGTCATCATAACTTGTTTTCTTGCTGTCGAATGCCGTTTGCAGGAGGACGTATTGCTTTTGGCACGCCTCCACTTTGGCGTTCAAAGCCTTTTCGTTTTCCTTCGCCTCGTTCAGTGTCCTTTCCGTTTCAGCCAGTAAAGACAAGGCGCTCAAGGCTTGTAGCAGGTTCTCCCGTCCGGCATCGAGTTTGTTTTTCTTGTCTTGCAGGGCAGGGCGGTCCATGGTTTCAAGCTGCTTGTTCCGGAGGTTTATTTCGTTTTGCAATGCATGGTTCTCTTGTTCTTTCCGGGTGAGGGCAGCTTCCTTGTCGGTACGCTCCTTGACTTTTACGGGTTGTTGCGCGGCAAGTCTTTCAAGGTGCGCGTTGTAGGTGCCGATGCGTGTTTGGGCATCGAGTGCGGATTTTAGGCCGGTAATGATGGATTGGCTTTGCTCGAACATGGGCAGTAAGGGCGAATGCTCTTGCAAATACTTCTCGGCACGATGCAGCTTGTCTTCTTGCTCTTTCAGGAAACCGCATAGCCACTTGCTTCCTCCGTCCAGCCGGGCAAAGGATGCTCTCAGTATCCCGGCTTGTGCATGGTTCTGTTGTTGCTGCTGTTGCTGCTGTTTCAAGGTAGAGAGCCAGTTGCGGGCGTCGGCGGTGGCATTCCATTCTTTAATCAGGAGTTCTTTCTGTTTGAATTCGTCCGATTGCAGTTGCGCTTGCTTCCCTTCCCACATCTTCTTTTGCTGTTCACGGGTGAGGAGGAGTTCGGAGTATTTTTTCAGCCAGTCCCTTTTTGCGAGGGCGATGGTTTTCTGCTCATTGGCTTCCTTGACTCCAGCATTTTGCGTGGCTATGGCTTCCTTGATTGCAGTGACTTCTTCTTCTGCCAGGATGTGGATGCCTTCCAGCTTCCGGTTCTGGTTTTCGTATTCCGTCCGTCTTTCCTTGGTGGCGGCATATATTTCGGCACCTATTTCGGAGTAGATACTTGTACCGGTCAGCTTTTCCAGAATATCCGATTTTTCGCTTTCCTTGCTTTGCAGGAACTTGGTGAAGTCGCCTTGCGCCAGCATGGTGGTGCGGCAGAATTGTTCGAAGGTCAACCCCACTGCAGCTTGTATTTCTGCCTTTATCTCATTCTTTTTGTTGAGCTGTGCGCCGCTTTTCTTGTTTTCCAGTGTCCAGCGCACATCTTGCACGGCTCCTGAAATCTTGCGGTGTGCCCGTGCCACGTACCATCGGGCGGTGTAGGGCGTTTCGTTCGAGCCGGTAAACTCCAGCTCCGTCCATGCTTCACTGGTGTTACGGCGCATCAGTTGCCGGCTGTCGTTGATGGCAACATCTTCCTTTTTGGCAGAGAAAGTCTGGCTCAGGTCTTTGTATTTTTCGTTCTCGGCATGGTCCATGCGGGGCGTTTCGTTGTAGAGTGCCAGGCAGATGGCGTCGAGAATGGTTGTCTTCCCTGCACCCGTCTCACCGCAGATAAGGAAAAGGGATTCCTCGCTTAGCGGTCCGTTCTCAAAGTCGATGACGGCATCTTCTATGGAGGCAAGGTTCTTTATGGTGAGTTTCTGGAGTTTCATGTTCCGGACAAATGATTAGGAGTTGTTCTTGCTTTTCACTTTTTGCATGACAGTCTCCATCAGCTGGCAAAGTTCTGGGTCCATCTCTTCTCCTTCGGTTTCGCGGTAGTAGAGTCTGGCTATTTCCAGGGGAGACATTTCCTGCATCTCTTGGATGGAGATAGGCTTGCTCTCGTCAGTGTCGGCCTGCCGCTCTCGGGTAGTCTTGATGTAGCAATATTTGCATGCCTTGCCTTTGGCGGCGTTCGAGGCTTTTTCGTTGCAGTCGGGGGGCAGGTAGCCTTTTGTCAGCACGTTCAGACGGAGGTATGCAGGTTTCTCTTCCGGGTATTCTTCCAGCAGTTTCAAGGCGTCTTCGAAAGGTGTCGGGTCATGGGGAAGTGTGACGAGCGGAATCGGATTTTCAATTTCCCTTGTACTGATTTGTGGCTCTGCCCCTTTCTCCAACTCGATGATGGAGACGGAGTGCGGATAGGTTTCGTCGAAGCTGACGGGGAGGGGAGTGCCGCAATAGCGTGCGTGGTGATGACTGCCTTTGATGTCCTGAGGGCAATGGATGTGTCCGAGTGCCAGGTAGTCGTACCCTTCTCCCATAGCGCTGAGGGGAACATACTCTATTCCGCCGATACTCTCATCGTGCCCGCTACGGTCGCTGCCTTCAATGGAGAGATGGGCCATGAGGACGACGGGAAGCTGTGCCGTATTCCGTTTCTTCACTTCGTCCAGCAGTGCCTGGAAGAAGCGTGCCTGCCGTTGGTCGCGCGGTGTTTCAGTGTCCAGCAGGGGGAAGTTTTGCGGGTAGACGTGGGGCACGGCAATGACGTAGCCTATTGTCTTTTTTTCATTGTTTATCTCGATGATGTGCTTGTCCAGATTCACTTCCTCGGCTGTACGTTCGATGTTTCCCACAACGTTCAAGCCGAAGTGCTGCCAGAGGCTGCTGTCTATCTCCAGTTTCGAGCTGCTGTCGTGGTTTCCGGCGGTGACTACGATGGCCATTCCGGGGCAGGCTTGATGGATGTTCAGCATGGCGTCGGTGTACATCTTCTGCGTGGCGGCAGCGGGAGAGGAGTAGTGGTAGATATCTCCGCTTACCACCATGGCGTCGGGCTGCTCTTCGGTTACTATGCGGGTGAGTTGCCGTAGGAAGGATTGCTGCTCGGCGGTGCGGTCGTGGTTGTAGAGGGTGTGTCCCAGGTGCCAGTCGCTGGTATGTAGTATTTTCATTGTTTTTGTTACTTCAATGGATGTGGGTTATGGTTTCCTTAGAATATAAATCTTGTGTGTTCCTCGTCCTTTGTAGTCGATGCCCGATTCGGGATTGGCTATCCATTCGCGCAACTCGCGGGAGGCGGCGGACTTCAATAAGCCGGTCAGTTGGCAATAGTCGGCTTGGGTCATGAAGCTGTTCTTCTCCAGGTATTTTTTTGCCCGTTCCAGCCGTTCCTGCGGAGAAAACATTTGTGAGGAGCGTTGGAATTTGTCGGTGGAACGTTTCAGGTGGCAATGGCGAGCGGTAAGGTACAGCAGTTCCTTGTCTGCCTTGAAGTGAATGTCCTTCAGGCAGATGCTGACGGCGTTTCGCTTGGTGTCTCCTTCTTCGCCCGTCTCCCGTTCACGGTCTTGCCGCAGACCGAGGGCAGGGGTGAATACTCCTAAGTTGTCAATCTTCACGGAGTAACCTTGCCCCATTTGGTAGGCTATTTCGTCGGTGATGGCTTGTACCAGTCCGATGATGTCTCCTCGTGTGAAGGATGAGGCGTATGCTATCTTTTCGGTGATGGTTTCCAAGTCCACCTGCCCGTATAGTTTCATTCGTGGGTAGAGGATGCGTTTGCCGTCTTCTCCCGGCAGGTTCAGTTCCTGCATGTTGTATTCTGCCATGATGGTAGCGTTGTTATGAGGTTCGTTTGTTTATTGGGGCTTACAAAGTTTGTCCCAAGGTTGCGGATGTGTATGCCAAGGTTGGGGATTTCTATCCCAAGGCTTGGGATAGACAAACCAAGGGCGAAGGTAATTCTTTATCTCTATACTTGCAAACTTTACTATTAGTAGTTAGGAAGTTTTTTATTGGTAGTCGGGAAGTTTTTTGTTATAGGTTTGAGAGAGGAATTGAAAAAAACGTTATCTTTGTTACATAAGAGAAGTGCATGAATGATGAACAAAACTAAAATTAAGCGATATATGAAACATTATCCGGACTTATTATTGTTGTTTGCCTTATTGTCCGTTACCACAATGATTAAAGCACAAATATCGATAAGACCTTATAGCGAATGGGAAGCAACCCAGTTTGTTGCAGTGAACGGACATCAGCCCGAAGACTATGTAACGCCAGATAATAATTGGGAAATACTATACAATTTACGGACTCCACGTACTCAAGCCGAACTTCGTGAAATGGGTATTAAATGCTCTGATAGCCAATTATTGTTATTGGAAGTAGGTGGACTTGTCAGTAAAACAAAAGGAAAATGGGAAGCTACTATACCCATTCTTGACAAAGAACAGACCAATTCTCTAAGAAGCTTAAGTAAGGAGATTGCTGAATCCATGTATGTCAAAACAAAGGCAGACTTTATATCATTGGCACAAACTATCAGTGAAATGGGATTCAAGAACAATGTACTCTCACTTGTTTTTTCATACCTTCTGGATGGAAAAATGTGGACAAAGTTAGTCTTGTTTGAGGATGTTGACAATTATACAAGCTGGAGTGGCTGTTACTGGGTATTATACGAATCAAGAAATGGCTTTGCATGCGGTACGAATGGTTGCGGAGAACAGAATTTGATTTTGACTTACATCAATAGCGGCATTGCTCCTGACAACGACATTATGGACCATTGTGCTGATGAAATAGCACAATTCGGAAAAGTAACAGATGCCAAACTCGTTTCTCAGTTAAAACCTTATGGGCTGGTAGATGATAATGGAGATGTATTATTTCCTATTATAAAGAAACGGCAAGACCGCTTTCATCAAATAACTGAAAAATTGGTAAACTCTATCAGTGCGGAACTAAAGAATAATTGTGGCTCCTTAGCAAGCCAATATGGTATTGACAATGAAAAAGTGGCAATGGTGATGCTGTACCATGAAATCATGTGGGATTTGGTAGATAATCTGATTCAAGATAGGATAATCTTCACTCCAGCTATTTTCAAAGATGAAGAATCGAATAAAGAACGATTGAATGAAGTCGTTTTCTTCATAGAAGGAGGATTAATGCAATAATAATTCGATAGAGAAAAGGACATTTGACTTTGAAGAGTTTTCTGTAAATGCATTTCAAGTGCATAGAAAATAGCCAATTAAAAATAAAGAATTATGTACGAATGGGCCAATGAAATGAACTGTGCCGTAACTGTATGCGACACAAAGGGAATCATCCTATATATGAACGAGAAAGCATGCCGTACGTTTGCCAAACACGGTGACCTGATAGGCAAGAATCTCTTTGATTGCCACAACCCGCAATCGCAAGCCAAGATACGCGAACTGCTGGAGACGGGGGGAGTGAATGCCTACACCATTGAGAAGAACGGTATCAAGAAAATGATTTATCAGACGGCATGGAAGCAGGACGGAGTGGTCGGTGGCCTGGTGGAGATTTCGATGGAAATACCCGGAGAGATGCCACACTATATGAGAAAATAACAAAATGATATATGATATGAAAACACTTTCTAATTCAGAACTGACAATTAAAGTTTCACCGCATGGAGCCGAGTTATGCAGTATCTTGCATGATGGAAAAGAATATCTTTGGCAGGCAGACCCTGCTTTCTGGAAACGGCATTCTCCGGTGCTTTTTCCCATTGTAGGCAGCGTTTGGGAGAATGAATACCGCCACGAAGGCGTTTCCTATGCATTGACGCAACACGGTTTTGCCCGCGATATGGATTTTGAATTGATGCTTGAACTGGAAGATGAAGTGCGTTATCGACTGGTTGACAGTGAGGAAACACGCAAGAAATATCCTTTCCCGTTTTGCCTTGAGATAGGCTATCGGATAGAGGGAAAGAAGATTGAGGTGCTTTGGAAAGTCATCAATACCGGAACACGCGAAATGCACTTCCAGATAGGGGCCCATCCGGCTTTCTATTACCCGGACTATGATGCGGAGACAACGGACCGTGGATATTTCGGCTTTGATAAGACGGAAGGTTTGCACTATATCCTTATCTCCGAGAAAGGATGTGCCGCTCCGGATAAGGAATATTTGCTTGAGTTGACAGATGGCCTGCTGCCTTTGGACATACACTCCTTTGATAAAGATGCCCTGATTCTGGAAAACAGTCAAGTGAAAGAAGTTACATTATATAATAAGGAGAAGAAACCCTATCTCAGTCTGTATTTCGACACTCCGGTGGTGGGGTTGTGGTCGCCTCCGGCCAAGAATGCTCCGTTTGTCTGCATCGAGCCGTGGTACGGGCGTTGTGACCGTGCCCATTATAAGGGCGAATATAAGGATAAGGACTGGATGCAGCACTTGGCGCCGGGAGGAGTCTTTAAAGGTGGGTATACAATTGATATAAGATAAAAAATGAAGAAGGATACTGAAAATAATTCGGTATCCTTTTTATTTGGAGAATGCAATGTCATTATCTTTGCGCCCGGTAAAAAATATAGGTTGTTTTTTAAGGTATGAAGAAGAGTCTTATTGCATTGGCGTTCGGTACATTGGGGCTAGGGATTGCCGAATTTACGATGATGGGTATTTTGCCCTATGTGGCTACTGATTTGGGAATCAGCATTCCCGTGGCCGGTCATTTCATTTCTGCGTATGCGTTGGGTGTTTGTTTTGGTGCGCCCATGCTGCTCCTGGCCCGTAAACGTCCGTTGAAGCAGATTCTGCTGGTCTTGATGGCATTAATGATTGTGGGTAATATTTGTGCGTCTATGGCACCCGATTATTGGGTCTTGCTGTTGGGACGTTTTGTTTCCGGGCTTCCTCATGGTGCTTATTTTGGGGTGGCTTCCATTGTTGCGGGAAAATTGGCTGATAAGGGGAAAAGCTCGGAGGCGGTTTCAATTATGATAGCGGGAATGACTGTGGCCAATCTGTTTGGTGTGCCGTTGGGTACTTCGTTGAGCCATACACTGTCTTGGCGTGCCACGTTTCTGCTGGTAGGTGCCTGGGGATTGATAACACTGTACTACATTTGGCGTTGGGTACCGCAGGTCGAAGGACTGAAAGACACGGGATTTAAAGGACAGTTCCGTTTTTTGAAGAAGCCGGCGCCGTGGCTCATATTGGGAGCTACGGCTTTGGGCAACGGTGGCGTATTCTGCTGGTATAGCTACATCACCCCGTTGCTGACCGAGGTTTCCGGTTTTAGTGCGGAAAGCATTACGGCGCTGATGGTACTGGCAGGATTCGGAATGGTTGCCGGCAATCTGGTCAGTGGGCGCATGTCCGACCGGTACACTCCGGGGAAGGTAGGTACGGTGGTGCAAGGGATGATATGTGTTATTTTATTATTGATATTTTTACTCTCGCCCCATCCGTGGTGTTCGGCAATATTGATGACACTCTGTACGGCAGGTTTGTTTGCCGTCTCCAGTCCGGAGCAGGTGTTGATGATTCGTGTGGCCCCTGGAGGAGAAATGTTGGGAGGCGCTTGTGTGCAGATGGCTTTCAATTTGGGGAATGCTATCGGAGCCTATATCGGAGGCCTTGCCTTGAGTGGAGGCTATCGTTATCCCGCATTGGCAGGCGTACCGTTTGCACTGATGGGATTTATTTTATTCCTTGTCTTCTACAAGAAATTTCAGGCGAAGTATTAAGTGTTTCATTTTTTTTGTGTATGTTTGTCCGCAAGTATTAACTAAACTCGATAACTTATGAAGACTTTGAATTATGTGAAGATATTGCTGTTGTGTGTATTTACGATTGGGCTGGCGTCTTGTGGGGATGATGTATATTATACCATGCAGAATAGCGACGACAAATTGTGTGGGAAGACGTGGATAGAAGAATATCAGACGGAAAACAAAGATGGAGTTGAAGTGTTATGCAGTCATCAGCTGAAGTTTGCCAAGGCTGATAATTCTGGACAGGAAATCTGGGAGTATTATCGCGGAGGCGAGTCCCGTCCCTATGAAACGACTTCACGTACTTTTACTTGGAAATGGATGGATAAGTCTATGGAGGGGTTGACTCTGAATTATGGTGCCGGTGAAATCAAGTACTTTGATAATGTATGGGTGCGCGAACATTATTTATCCGGTAAACTGGATGGAACGGTTGTTATGATGGTAGATGCTAATTATAAATAAAGTATGGCTTATGAATAATATGTTGAAATACACAAAAATGTTATTGTTGTTTGTCCTTGTATTAGGATTGACATCATGTGATAGTGAGGAAGAAACGGAATATAATCTGCCCGGTGAATGGTATACATCTGAAGAAATAGATTTCGGGGCATATACTTGGGGTAGGGGGACGATTATGACCTTTAACGCGCGCAACCAAGGTACTATTGGTTCATATGGCGACCCGAATTATTTGCTTTTCAGATGGAATTGGGTTAGTGGGGCTTACAATCTGATGGAATTGGAATTCTATGATGGTGGCAGCATGGCTTACATTGAAGGAGCCATGGCTGATTCTTATTCTTTCAGTGGTACTTGGTATAATAGCTGGAGGGAATATCAAGATAATATTCACGGACAGCCTTTTCGTATGCGTCGGCAATGACGACATGCTTATCAATAAAAAACGGAGCAAATCAATTGCTCCGTTTTTTATTGTATGTCAGCTTTTTACTTATTCTTCAAAACCAATTTCTTGAACTCTCCCGGATAAGGTGTTTCAAACCGCATCAGCTCTCCCGTGACGGGATGATAGAAACAGAGTTTGAAAGCATGCAGGGCCAAGCGTCCGATAGGATTTACGTCTTCCAGTCCATAGCGTCCGTCGCCGATAATGGGATGCCCCAAATCCTGCATGTGTACACGTATCTGGTTTTTTCGTCCCGTTTCCAGGTTCAGTTCAACGAGAGAGTATCCATTGGCTCGTTTGATGGTACGGTAATGCGTAATGGATTCTTGTCCCCCGTCATCTGTCGGACTTGAATATACATACAGCTTGCGGTCTGTCAACCAAGAAACCACGTTTCCTGCATCTTTTTCCATCTCGCCGACCACTACGGCTACGTATCGCCGGTCTGTTACAATGTCATGCCAGTTATCGCGTAGTGTACGTTGGGTCTTCTCGTCTTTGGCAAACATCATCAAGCCGGAGGTGTCACGGTCCAGGCGGTGCACGATGTGTACACGGTGCTGCTTGCCCGAGCGTTGCACGTATTCATTCAAGATGGTATAGGCGGTACGTTCCTTTTGCCGGTCAGTGTTGACGGACAGCAAACCCTGCATCTTCTCTATCACGATGATATAGGCATCCTCGTATACAATCTTCATCAGTTTATGGTTGAACTCTTTACGTCCCTTCTCACGGCTGATTTGTACTTTCATACCCGGTTTCAGGGGAAAATTGTATTGTGTAGTGATAACGCTGTCCACATATATAATGCGTTTGCTTAGCAATGATTTCAGCTTGGTGCGGCTGGCGTCCGGCATTTTAGCTGCCAGAAACTCCATGAGCTCCATCGGTTCCTTCACCATGTAGTCCGTATATTGTGTGCGGGCTCTTGCTGTAATTTTTTCTTTTGCCACGACTGGTTTTAATTTACGATTAGACAATTTACAATTTACGATTGAAAACTACTTGTACTTTCAATCTTTTAATTCCAATAATACTACGTTTTCCACATGGTGGGTGTGCGGGAACATGTCTACCGGTTGAACGGCCTTCACTTTATATTTCGCATCGAGCAGTTGCAGGTCGCGCGCCTGCGTAGCCGGATTACAGCTGACGTATACGATGCGTTTGGGTTCGGCAAACAGAATGACATCCACTACATCCTGGTGCATTCCGGCACGGGGAGGGTCGGTGATGATGACATCGGGACGGCCGTATTGGTTGATGAAGTCTTGTGTCAGCATGTCTTTCATATCTCCGGCAAAGAACAATGTATTTTTAATTCCGTTAATCTCGGCATTGACCTTGGCGTCTTCAATGGCTTCGGGCACATATTCTATGCCGATTACCTGGCGTGCGTGCTTGGATACGAAATTGGCAATGGTACCCGTGCCGGTATAAAGGTCATAAACAAGCTCGTTACCGGTCAGTCCGGCAAAGTTGCGCGCTACTTTGTAGAGGTTGTAGGCTTGTTCGGAGTTGGTTTGATAGAAAGATTTGGGACCTACCTTGAAGCGCAGTCCCTCCATTTCCTCGAAGATGTGGTCTTTCCCCTTGAAGGTGTGTACCTCGAGGTCGGTGATGGTATCGTTGCACTTATTATTAATAATGTATAGCAGGGAAGTGATTTCGGGGAATGTATCTGCTATGTATTGCAGCATTTGCTTGAACAGAGCCATTTCCTCCTCTTTCTCTATCTTGCAGATGAGGATTACCATCAGTTCGCCGGTGGTAGAGGTACGCACAATCATATTGCGTAGCATTCCTTCATGCGTACGCAGGTTGATGAAGGAATAGTTGTGCTGGTAGGCATAGTCGCGTACCGCATTGCGGATGCGGTTGGATATATCGTCCTGCAACCAGCACTTCTCTATGGCAAGCACTTTATCGAAAGCATTGGGAATATGGAAGCCTACGGCATTCATCTGTTCGTACACTACATTCTGCTGAACCTCTTCTGTCGTCAGCCAACGTTTGTTGGAAAAAGTGTACTCCAGTTTATTCCGGTAGAACTGAGTTTTTTCTGAACCTAATATCGGAGAGATTTCCGGCAATTCGATTTTGCCGATGCGGGTGAGGTTGTCCGTTACTTGTTTTTGCTTATACTTGATTTGCTCGGAATAGGGGAGAACCTGCCATTTACAACCGCCGCATACACCATAATGTTGGCAGAATGGAACTGCCCGTACTGCCGAATATTCATGGAATTTCACAGCCTCGGCTTCAGCATAATGATGCTTTTTTCTCTTAATTTGCAGGTCAACTACATCGCCGGGGACGACATATGGTACGAAAATCACCAAATCATTGACTTTTGCGATGGCTTTTCCTTCGGCAGCCACATCCGTAATTGTCACCTTCTCCAGTAGGGGAAGTTCTTTTCTCTTTCTTGCCACTTTTACACCAATCTAATAAATTCTTCGGCAAAAATAGACATTTTTTCGGGATTTCTCTCTATGAAATGAAATATTAAAGATTGCAATGTCGAAATTGCATTTTAGCATAAAGTTTTTTCTGAAAAAGTTTTCTAGTCTGCGAAATATACTTAGATTTGCGAACAGAAAAGAGAAATCACTATCAAAAACTTTAAATTTATATTATGGACAAAAAAAGAGTTTATACCTTTGGTAACGGCCAGGCAGAAGGAAAGGCCGATATGAGAAACCTTTTGGGTGGGAAAGGTGCCAACCTTGCAGAAATGAACCTTATAGGGGTTCCGGTTCCTCCGGGCTTTACAATAACGACAGAAGTTTGTACGGAATATTATGAAATGGGGCAGGATAAAGTCGTTGCTCTGTTGAAGAACGAAGTTGAACAGGCCATTGCCCATGTGGAGACGCTGATGCGTTCCAAATTCGGTGATGTGGAGAATCCGTTGCTGGTTTCCGTTCGTTCGGGTGCACGCGCTTCCATGCCGGGCATGATGGACACTATCCTGAATCTTGGCTTGAATGACGAAGTGGTGGAAGGCCTGACGCGCAAGACGGGCAATGCACGCTTTGCATGGGACTCTTACCGTCGTTTCGTGCAGATGTATGGCGACGTGGTGCTGGGTATGAAGCCGGTGAACAAGGAAGATGTAGACCCGTTCGAGGCTATTATAGAAGATGTGAAACATGCTAAAGGCGTGAAGCTGGATAACGAGCTTGAGGTGGAAGACCTTAAGGAACTCGTGAAGAAGTTCAAGGCTGCGGTGAAAGAACAAACCGGAAAAGACTTCCCGACTTGTGCCTACGAGCAGTTGTGGGGTGCCGTTTGTGCCGTATTCAACTCCTGGATGAACGAACGCGCCATCTTGTATCGTAAGATGGAGGGAATTCCTGACGAATGGGGTACTGCCGTAAGCGTTCAGGCTATGGTATTCGGTAATATGGGCGAGAGCTCTGCTACGGGTGTTTGCTTCAGCCGCGATGCTGCTACCGGTGAGGACCTTTTCAATGGCGAGTATTTGATTAATGCACAAGGTGAAGACGTGGTTGCCGGTATCCGTACTCCGCAACAGATTACAAAAATCGGTTCTCAACGTTGGGCTGAATTAGCCGGTGTAAGCGAAGAAGAACGTGTCAGCAAATATCCTTCCATGGAGGAGGCTATGCCGGAAATCTATAAGGAACTGGATGCTTTGCAGACAAAACTCGAAAATCACTACCGTGATATGCAGGATATGGAGTTTACAGTACAAGAGGGTAAACTCTGGTTCCTCCAGACCCGTAACGGTAAGCGTACCGGAGCCGCTATGGTGAAGATTGCCATGGACTTGCTCCATCAAGGTATGATTGACGAAAAGACTGCATTGATGCGTTGTGAGCCCAATAAGTTGGACGAACTGCTCCACCCGGTATTTGATAAGACAGCTCTGAAACAAGCTAAGGTGTTGACTCGTGGTCTTCCCGCTTCTCCGGGTGCCGCTACGGGACAAATCGTATTCTTTGCCGATGATGCTGCCGAATGGCATGCTGCCGGCAAGCGTGTGGTGATGGTACGTATCGAGACTTCTCCGGAAGATTTGGCAGGTATGGCAGTTGCCGAAGGTATCCTGACTGCCCGCGGTGGTATGACTTCGCATGCGGCAGTGGTTGCTCGTGGTATGGGTAAGTGCTGTGTGTCTGGTGCAGGTGCCTTGAACATCGACTACAAGGCGCGTACAGTGGAAGTGGATGGTGTACTGTTGAAAGAAGGTGACTATATCTCCTTGAACGGAAGCACCGGTGAAGTATATAAAGACAAGGTGGAGACAAAAGCGGCTGAGCTGTCCGGTGACTTTGCGGAACTGATGGATTTGGCAGACAAATATACGAAGCTGCAGGTTCGTACCAATGCGGATACTCCTCATGATGCCGCAGTAGCACGTAATTTTGGCGCTGTGGGTATCGGTCTTTGCCGTACGGAACACATGTTCTTTGAAGGCGAGAAGATTAAAGCCATGCGCGAGATGATTCTGGCAGAAAATGCAGAAGGGCGCCGCAAGGCTTTGGCTAAGATTCTTCCCTACCAGCAAGCTGACTTCAAGGGAATTTTCAAGGCAATGGAAGGCTGTCCGGTGACGGTGCGTCTGCTTGATCCTCCTTTGCATGAGTTTGTTCCCCATGACCTGAAGGGACAGCAGGAAATGGCAGATACGATGGGCGTGAGCCTCCAGTATATCCAGCAACGTGTTGAGGCACTTTGTGAGCATAATCCGATGTTGGGTCATCGTGGTTGCCGTTTGGGAAATACATATCCTGAAATTACACAGATGCAGACGCGTGCCATCCTGGGTGCTGCTTTGGAATTGAAGAAGGAAGGTGTTGAAACCCATCCTGAAATCATGGTGCCTCTGACCGGTATCTTGTATGAGTTCAAGCAGCAGGAAGAAGTGATTCGTGCTGAGGCTGCCCAGTTGTTTGAAGAAGTGGGTGACAGCATCGACTTCAAGGTAGGTACAATGATTGAGATTCCGCGTGCCGCCTTGACTGCCGACCGCATTGCTTCCTCTGCCGAGTTCTTCTCATTCGGTACGAACGACTTGACTCAGATGACATTTGGTTATTCACGCGACGATATCGCTTCCTTCCTCCCGATTTATCTGGAGAAGAAGATTCTGAAAGTAGACCCGTTCCAGGTACTCGACCAGAATGGTGTAGGACAGTTGGTGCGCATGGCTACTGAAAAGGGACGTGCTATCCGTCCGGATTTGAAGTGCGGTATCTGCGGCGAACATGGCGGTGAGCCTTCTTCTGTGAAGTTCTGCCACAAAGTTGGCTTGAATTATGTCAGCTGTTCTCCGTTCCGTGTGCCTATTGCACGTCTGGCTGCGGCGCAGGCTGCTATTGAGGAAGCATAAGCAATATAGGATAATATTTGATTTAGGCTGTAACAAACTGTTTATCAGGCGTTACAGCCTAAGTTGTTTTTAGGCGGTTCGTGCATTTGTCCGCAAAAAATGAGTCAAATAAACGGTACTTGCATACACCACGCATACACTTTTGAACAGTGGCGCATACACCAACGCATACACCATTTAATAACTTATAAATCAATCTGATATGGCAACATTTAAAGTAGTCGTAAGAAAAAAGAGAGCTGACGGATTTTATCCAGTGTACATTCGTGTTGTCCACCGTTCAAGAATGGGTTATATTAAAACCGATAAACTCATTACGGACAAGCAAATCACCAAGAATGGCGAAATCAAGGATATTGTGGTCAACGAATATTGTTCACGAGAAATCCTACGTTATAGTGATATGATAAACCGTAAGGATGTCTCAAATTATTCTGTTGCTGAACTAATTGAATTCCTTATCCATTCAGATGAAGAAATATGTTTTAGTGACTATGCAACAAAGTTCATTAACCGTATGGCCTCTGAAGGACATGAACGTAATGCTAAGAATTATCGCCTGGCTGTAAACCACCTTGAAAGATATTTGGGAACAACCAGAGTAATGTTTACTCACTTGTCATCTTCTGTTTTGACAAGATGGATTAATAGCCTTTCGTTGACGAACAGGGCGAAAGAAATGTACCCGACCTGTTTAAGACAGATATTCAAAAGGGCACTTATAGAGCTGAACGATGAAGAACGTGGTATCGTGCGAATCAAATACAATCCTTGGTTAAAAGTATCCATTCCAAAATCTGACAGTACAGTTCAAAGAGCGATCAGTGCAGAGGCATGTAGGGAGTTTTTCAATCGTCCCTTACCGGAAACCAAAATGATTTCCTCTCTTCCGGAACTGGGCAGAGACGTAGCACTCCTATCCATGTGTCTGGGTGGAATAAACACCGTAGATATTTTTGAGCTTAAAAAAGAAAACTACAAGGATGGTATTATCGGATATAAAAGAGCTAAGACAAAGCACAGCCGGAAAGACGAAGCCTATATTGAAATGCGCGTGGAACCGTTCATTCAGGCCACATTTGACAAGTACCTTTCAGACGAGAATGACGAATATCTTTTCAAATTCCATAAGCGTTACAGCAACCCGGACAGTTTCAATGCCAATGTAAACATTGGAATCAGAAAGATATGTGCCGATATGGGAATGAAGAAGGAGGATTACTACTGTTATTATACTTTCCGTCATACATGGGCTACAATTGCCCAAAATGACTGTGATGCCAATCTGTATGAGGTTGCTTTCGGTATGAACCATAGTCATGGACTGAATATAACAAGAGGCTATGTCAAGATAGACTTCACTCCTGCCTGGGAACTCAATGCCAAAGTGATTGACTTCATTTTCTTCAGCAGCAAGAAGAGCAAGCAAGGCAAGGCACGTGACTTCGAAACACCGGCAGACAAGATGTTCCGTATCACCAAAAAGATGATGATCTATGGCCGTGCATATTTCAAAGGTGATGTTATCGGTGAAATAACAGACATTGGTTTCAGTAATGTGGACCAAGTTATTGACAGACTGGTTGAACAGTTACCCAAGGATATCCCTACCGGATGCATGGTTCAATTCCGTCTTATGAACTGTGATTCCAAGAAGGAAGTTGTATATGAAAGAAGTAAAGGGAAAGGATTCATGTAATAGGCAAATCAGAACAAGCCATTAACGTTAAGGGAGGATTCTACTTATCTTTATAAGAACCGCACCCCATTTCTTATATTGGTGCGGTTCTTTCTATTTGTCCGGTTGATTCCAGGGCATGACCTCACGGCCTATAAGTATGGCAAAGACAAGTACGATAAGCTTCCATGTCAATATGAAAGCCTTCTTTACCAACCAGACTGTCAGACGTATGGCAATCCTCAAAAGCCAGAATACCAGTTTCAGGAGCAGCATACCGATAATAAGTACCGGCAGCAGATATATAATCAACAGCAGTTCAAACATAATGTGTAATATTTATGAGTATAAGAGCTTATTAATTATATAAATATACTAAAAATCAATGAGATACAGAAATTTACGCAACACTATTTTCTTATTATTCGAGTAGATTTTCTACTGATTATCTGTGTTATATCACCATGATAACGAGGTATCTCCAAACTCTGATTACATGATTATTCTACCTGAATGTTTCTGCAATACAGTTCAGATAAAATAAGATTTCCCGATAGCCATTTCATCAGCTGAATCAGCAACAAGATTTTATTTTCCCTTTTATTGGGATTCCAATAACTTAGATAATCAGGATACTTTTACCATACTATCATGGTATCAGGACTACATATTATATTGGATATAGGTTTTATGAGAACAATAGCCATCTATTCCATATAACTACATCTTGTGTGTTTTTGAAACTTTGGTTTATCCAACCATATATATCGAAACATTATTTCTTATTACTGCAATTTTTATGGTTCTAAGATTGAATAATACTTATAGCATCTGTTTCTGAATACACGAAAATTGGTTTGATAAGTTTTAGGACTATATACAACAATATTCCGCTACATGGATATTCCAAAACAACCGGATGCTACAGCACATGGTAAGCCGGAATATGCCTCCAAAGAATTGTGTTGTTGATTTCGGTTTGCAACGGCTTTCTCCGGTAAATTTGGATGTAATAATTATTCCCGGAAGGTATCTTTCTGCCGTGCAGAGTTTTCCAAGCAAGTTGTACTTTTGTGGCCACAAAACTCCGTTTCGTACTCACAAAAGTAACTTGCCGAATGCAGGTGCATCGGAGCGGCTGGCCGCTGTTTCGCATGGCGAAAGATGGTCTGGGAAACCTAACCACCAATGTATCCAAGTATGAAGAATCAGAGAACCAAGTACATCAAGGTAAGAATGACACCGGAGGAAGTAAAACAGTTTAAGGAGAAATCAGCCTCCTATTCATCTGTGAGCCATTATATACGCTCGGCACTGGCAGAGTATTCTAATATTGGTATCAAAAGGCAGCTCGAACTGATGAATGACCTCGGTCTGTTTTACCGGAAATATCAAAATGAACTTTCCTGGGCTGGAGGAAACCTTAATCAGTCAGTTAAACGTGCCAATGAGCTTGCGGTAGCCGGATTACTCGCACCCAGCTATATTCAGGAAGTTCTGTTACCGGTTATTCTTGAAACTCAGGAAACATTGAACCGAATAAAGAAAGACCTTGATTCTCTGACACAGAAAGCTGTTAAAATCTGAATTGCAGACTACACGGTATTCAATCATTTCAGATATTATTATAGTATAACCATGGATTAATGAGCTTGAAGTATTTCGGTTACTCAGTCACTTAAACCTTGATAAATAAAGATTCAATATGATAGCAACCATATTACCGGGAAGTACGAACTTCCATGCTGTCGGTTACAATGAACATAAAGTCTCGAAAGGTGTTGCACGGCTTATCGAGATTCAGAATTTCGGTTCACTCGGAACATTTCACAAACCTACCCCGAGTGAACTGGTCGGTTATCTCCAGAAGTACAGTTCACAGAACAGCAGAATCAGAAAACCACAGTTTCATGTGGCCATATCATGTAAGGGACACGAAATGTCGGAAGATGAGTTGCTGGATTTTGCACACCAGTATCTCAAGGAAATGGGATACGGAGAATCCGGTCAGCCATTGCTTGTTTACTCCCATTATGACACGGAGAATACCCATCTTCATATTGTCACTTCAAGAGTGGCACCTGATGGAAGAAAGATTCAGCACAGCCATGAGCGCAGACATTCCCAGGAAGTCATTGACCGCATTCTTGGGAATGACAGGAAAAAGAAAACGGAAGATGATATTGATGCTGCCAAACAATATACATTCTCTTCTTTTGCCCAGTTCAAGGCAATAATGGTTTCCATGGGATATGAGGTCTATCAGAAAGATGAGAATGTTTTTATTAAGCATGGTGGAAAGGTTCAGAAGGAAATCCCTTTTTCTGAAATAGAAAGTCTTTTCAAGAGCGGTTATCGGGAAAGGACACGTTGCCGTCAGCTCAGAAATATATTAAAGAAATACCGTGACGTAAATTCCAACAAGGAGGAACTACAGAAGGAACTGAAAACGAAGTTCGGTATTGACATTGTGTTCTTCGGCAAGAAGGATACACCATACGGGTATATGCTCATTGATCATACAAACAAGACCGTCATTCATGGTGCAAGAGTGCTGGCTGTAGAGGAACTTTTGGACTTCTCTACTCCTGAAGAACGGTTCAATCGGATTGAGGACTATATTGACCGGTTACTGACACTCAATCCGAAGATTACCCAGGGTGAAATATACAGTAAAATCAGGAAGCAGCGTGCCTATATCAAGAAAGGTATCATCTATTTTGATGGCCAAAGCCGTCCGTTGAAACCTTTTATGGCAGAAGCAATCGACCGTAACAACCGTATAGCCATGGTAGAAATGTTCAGCCCGGCTACTGAGTCTGAACGGGATCTGCTTTGTAAGATTTTCAAGGTTTCCCGGACAGATCTGGTAGATATATCTCCGGAAAGAACACACTACCACACAAATGCAGTGAAGCATCTGCGTGAGATATTCAATGATGAAACTGTTTTCTCTGTCAGAAGCCGACTTCATGAAGAGGGCTTCACTATCCGTCAGGAAGAAGATGTAACTTATGCCATTAATTTCAAGCAGCATATCATTATAAATCTTACTGAAGAAAACTTCAATCTTGAACGGTTAAGGAAACAGCCAGTAAAACCAATCAAACATCATAAACACCAGCAACCAACAAAGTCTACTTCACGTTTCTTAGGCAAGGCCAAGTTGCGTGATGTTGTTGGTGGTAGCCATAGTGAGAAACGTGAGTGGGAAGTTGGTCAAAAAGGAAACAATGATAATGTTGATGATGAATTCAAAATAAAAAGATAAAATAGGTATATTCAATATTGTTTTTTTAAATACAAGACTCATAAAAATATTAGGAAGGTGCATATTTATTAATTACACCTTCCTAAATGAGCAATTACCTACTCTCCCACAAAATCAATGCAGTACCATCGGCATTTACGGGTTTTACTTCTTTGTTCGGAATGGGAAAAGGTAGTTCAACCGTAGTTATAATCACTCTCGATAATCAATTAATTACGGTAACGTAGGCTACCAAGCAGAGGAGAACAGCGTAATAGATAGAATTGTTGCTGTCTAAACAAGCATAATAGGCAGACATATACTGCATAACGACATAAGACTTATGCTTGTACAAAACAAAAGTATCATTTCCTATACCCAATCTATCCAATTCTTCGGTCTAGCACTTCTATCGCAATATAACCGCACCAAATGTACTATATAGCTTGCTACAGATAACGCATCAGCTAAATGTATTCCTGCCCATGCAATTGACATCGCTATAGAAACTCCACCAGTCAAATTCTCCGTAGATTTTAACGCCTTTTTCACGGCGAGAACCGCCTAGCATCTCGCTAAACGATTCTAATTTTTAAAATTGTTCTTCATTTTTAAAAGGATTTTAAAATTAGACTAATTAATTATCTATAATCCTCATTTATTGAGGTTTATTATTTTCGATTACTTTTATTTAACATCTATATAAAATGTGAACAACTGAAAATTTTCAGTAGAATACCACAACTATTGTTCATCATTTTATTCTTGTCTATCTATTTGAATTTAAGAAATCCTAACGTATTAACTCCAAGTGCATAAATACTTCTTTTCATGCAATATATGCAAATGCCTCTCTGTGTTAAACTATTGGCTAGCATAATCCAATGCAAAAGTATTAATAAATACCTAAATAAAAAAATCAGTATCATTTAATGAGAAAAAATATAGATTTTTCCGTCATATTCATGCCTCACACTTCTAAGAATGAAATACAACCATAAAGCTCATATTTTTCATTAAAACAATAGATATGAAATTGATATATCCAATATTATGGGGATATTTTGTTGTAACATTTTCTATTTAAACAATCGTGGTGGTCTATTATTATATATAAGCTAACTCAGGTTCATCTAACCTAAATCACAATTGTGTTGTACATTTCTTACCTGAGAATCTTGGTTAATACATTTGTCACAAAATCAATCAATACTTGAAATGATACAGACTCCGGTTATAGTGACATTTGCCAATCAGAAGGGAGGTGTAGGAAAGACTACCCTCTGCGTCACCTTTGCCAACTATCTGGTGACAAAGGGTGCAAGGGTTGTGGTGATTGACTGCGACTTCCAGCATTCCATCATGAAGTGCCGAAAGGCTGACATCAGAAAATACGGCGAACAGGAAATGCCATACGAGGTATGGGCATATGAAGCCAACGACAAGGCGATGATGACTTCCCTTATGGAGAAGCTGCACAACGATCCTGAAATTGACGTGGTACTGATGGACTCTCCCGGAAGTCTGAAAGCGGAAGGGCTGATACCCATGTTCGTCAACTCGGATATTATTATTGTTCCATTTCATTATGACCTGGTAACCGTTCCGTCCACAGCCAGTTTCCTCATGTTTGTTGACCGGCTGAAAAAGGCTGTCGGTGAAAGGATGAAAGCCAGACTCTTCATCATTCCCAATCTGAATGACGGAAGAATCGGCAAGCGTTCCGAACTGCTTATCTGGGACAATGCAAGGGATACCTTCTCCAACTATGGATACGTCACTGCGAAGATTCCCAAACGTGCGGATATGGAACGGTTCAGCACCATGGCGGCACTGGATATGCAGGCCGCTATCGTTACACCGGTCTTTGATAAGGTCTATCAGAGTATCTTCGATACACTTCAACCGATAAGGGAAAAAGAACTCAAAGGCATACAGCTGACGGAAAATCTGAATCCCAAACCTAAGAAGAAAAAGAAGGCACAACCGTCTGATGAAGCTTCACAGGACAGTAACGAAAATCAGAATAAAGAACCAGAATAATCAGTAAACTTCAATAACCATAGCACTATGAGTAAGGATATACCGGAAATAGATGACCTGACAAGAGGCATCAATGATTCAGAACTTATATTGGCGGAAGATTCCGTAGAAACCAAGGTTGAGCAAAAGGAAAAGAATAAAGAAGCACAGGAAAAGGATACTGCTGTTTCCCTTTCGGATACAGGATGCTGGGGTGACTTCATGGAATACCTACAATCGGACGATTCCAAAACGGATAAAACAGAAAGACTTGTCTGCAAGCTTGACCGTGACCTTGCGGATTCACTTGATGACTGCGATATACATGGCAGATGCCGCTCTGACCTGGTGAATGCCATTGTAAGGGCATTCTTCAAGTCCTACCTGCCATGTCTGGCAGAATACAGAAGGGAAAAGAAATCTTTGTTTAACAGTTATAATCTGTAGGATATGAAAAAGACAGACTGGACCGACAGGATGCTGGCCGTTCTTGTCAAGCTGTATCCGGTAGAGACCACGGCTTATACAGCTGCCGCTCTCAATCTGAGCGAATCGACCGTCAAACTGAAAGCCCGTGAGCTTGGACTTGTAAAAATGGCCAAATCCAGATGGATGGAGCGTGCCGACTATATCAGAAACCACTTTCAGGAGTGTTCCTTCTCTGAGATAGGGAAAGCTCTCGGCATTACCCGGATGAGTGTCGGACGCATAGCCGCTGCACTCGGACTGAAACGCAGCAGTGAAGAGAAACACCTGATTTCCTCACGTATCCGTACCCAGATGGTAAAGAGGGAAAGACGGCGTATCGTCTTCGGACTGGAACCCATAACCGGTATCCGTGTCATTTCAAACAGGGCAAAGGTAAGGGTGCGCTCAAACATGAAGTCAAACGGATACATCATCAGTGAGGAACACAACGTGATTTATTATACCGGCACTACGGAACGCAGGGAACGTCTGGAAAGCCGGGGCATCAGACTGGGACTGCATATCCTTCCGCTTCCGAAGGACAGTTCCGCTATTTCATCCAACATCATATTACAACAGCCATGCAGTACGGACAGATAGTATTCCTTCTCTTCGTGGCAATGGTATTCTACTATGCGGCAATGATTTTCATGGATTTCCAGAGGGCAAAGGCCGCACAGAATGCCGAGCAGGACAACCATAAAGAAGAGGACATTGACATATCGGAAGAAGCACGAAGTTTCAGACCGATAAGAATAAACCGGGATGAACCTAAATCAAAAGAAGAAAATCCCCAACAGGATAATGCGGAGAATCCCGAACCAGAGAATGAAAAAACTGATTCTGACGGTACAGAGAAATCTGCATCCAGATCAGAATCTTCCAGACACGTTTATCGGGAGGCCATCATGACTGACGGCATTCTGGTAGAGAATATCATTCAGGAAATAAACCGGCTGGCAGAGACCGGTACCAGTGACCTCGGTGCCGTTATCTTCAGCTGTGAGAATGCCTGATATATATACCGTTCCTTTAGTGACATCTGTTTCTTTGGCGATGAAATCCTTTAACATTATTCAGAAATGCAGATAATAAAGAAAAGTGCCCGGAATCTTACGGAGTGTTTCATCGGTTCAAGTTTTGGACAGAAGTGTGTGGTGGCGGCCATTGCACTCGTTATTTCCACATCCAACGTAATGGCAGGAAGCAAGGGTGCAGCTGGTTTTACCAAAGCCACACAGGAAGTCAGTTCCTACCAGACTCCGGTATCGAACCTGATGAAGGCCATTGCTGCCGTTATCGTTCTGGTCGGTGCCTTCAACGTCTATTTCAAGATGCAGAACGGAGACCAGGATGTGAAGAAAACCATCATGCTTACCATCGGAGGCTGTATCGCATTCATCGCACTTTCGGAAGCTCTTCCGCTGTTCTTCCAGTAATCCTTTCCCGGCATGACAATGAATCAGGAAGGATACCCTGTGTTCAAGGGATTGCAGAAACCGCTGGAGTTTATGGGCATACGTGGCCGTTTCCTTACTCTGGCAGCGGCAGCCATAGGCGTATCATTCGTAGGCTTCATCGGTTTCTCAATCGCATTGGGAAAGGTTGCAGGGTTCATAACCATGATGGTCATGGCAATGGTGGGACTGATAACCATCTACATCAAGCAGCGTGGAGGACTCCACAACAAGAAAAGGGCAAGAGGCATCTATATCTACAGAAGCCTGAAAAAAGAACAGTAAATCACTTTATACAGTATGGCACACAAAAGGAAAAGAATATTTGACGGACTCTATGCGCAGCTGGAGGAGACGGACGGCAATGTCGTGCTGTTCTCGGCCAGAGGTGAGCCGTCCGTTATCTTCGAAATAACCAATCCGGTTCAGCAGCTCTGTACGGATGCGCAGCAGTACATGCTGTTTCATGACGTGCTATCCAATATCCTTCAGACCATCGGTGAGGGATATGCTCTGCAGAAGCAGGATATTATGTGCAGACAGGCATATCACCATGACGTGCCGGATGATGCGGAGTTCCTGACAAGGAGCTATTTCAGGTACTTCGAGGGAAGGGAGTTCACAGAGATAAGGACTTTTCTTATTCTCACCCAGGAGGCTCAGAGAAGCCAGTTCATCCAGTACGACCCGAAGAGATGGCTCGATTTCCATTCCAAGGTATCAAAGACAGATGATATTCTGACGGAAAAGCATATCCGGCACAAGAAGCTCGGCAAGGAGGAAGTCAGCGAGTACTGCCACCGTTTCATGGCATTCCAGTTCCGGCACGGAGCGTTCTCGATGACCAACTTCAAGGCTTCGGACGAATATCTCAGAACAGGTGACCGTATCATCCGTTCCTATCCGCTGGTCGATATTGACGAGATAAACCTGCCTTCCATGGTAAAGCCGTACACACAGATGAACATCAACGGTTACGGTATCGCAACCGACCTGCTTTCTTTCCTCACCGGCGTCCCCTACTCGGACTGTGTGGTGTTCAACCAGGTCATTCAGATACCGGGACAGAGGAAGCTGCTGCGCAAGCTTCAGGCCAAGGCGAAGCGTCACGGTTCCATGCCGGACCCGAGCAACCGTATTGCCAAGGCTGATATTGAGGAAGTGCTGGACAGGCTGGCCGTTGACAGCACCATGCTTGTATATTGCAACTTTAACATTCTGGTGAGCTGTCCGCCTGACAAGGTTACTCCGGTAACATCCTTTCTGGAGACCAAGCTGTACGAGTGCGGCATCATGCCGTCAAGAACGGCCTACAACCAGCTGGAGCTTTTCATGGACTGTTTTCCCGGTAACGGCTATGCCTTCAACCCGGACTATGACCTGTTCCTGACACTTTCGGATGCTGCCCTGTGCTTTTTCTTCAAGGAACATCTGAAGGAGTCTGAGGATACACCGCTGACCACATACTACACTGACCGTCAGGGACTGCCTGTCTGTATCGACATTACCGGCAAGGAAGGCAAGAAGAAAATGACGGACAATGCCAACTTCTTCTGTATCGGTCCTTCAGGTTCCGGCAAGTCCTTCCACATGAACAGTGTGGTACGTCAGCTGCTGGAACAGAATACGGATGTGGTCATGGTGGATACGGGTGATTCCTACGAAGGCATATGCGGATATTACAAGGGTACATACATAGCCTACTCGAAGGAGAAGCCCATTTCCATGAATCCGTTCAAGGTCACGAAGGATGAGTATGAACTTAATTTCGGTGAGAAGAAGAACTTCCTCAAATCGCTGATATTCCTGATATTCAAGGGCAACTCATTTCCAACAAAGATTGAGGACATGCTGATAAACCAGACCATCGTGGAATATTACGAAGCCTATTTCAATCCTTTTGAAGGGTTCAGCGACAGTGAGCGTGAGGCACTGAGACAGAAACTGCTGGTAGCCGCCAAGATGGAGGATGACTATGAACAGTTCACGCACAGTATGGAGGACATCGACAGGCAGATAAATACGGAAGAGGTTCAGGAGAAGGCTGAAAGCCGTGCCCTGCTGCTGCCTTCCGAAGTACGCCGTCTGAAGCTGATCCGACAGTGCCGCTCACTGACTGCTCTGATCAATGATGAAGCGGCCACAGAATCAGAAAAGGAACGTGCACTTGCCATCATAGAAAAATATAAAAGGGAACTTTATAACAATTCCATGCTGATTAAGATTGATAGGCAGATTGACCACATGGAGGAACAGAAGCGCAGGCTGAAGGTTCAGGAACTATCGTTCAATTCCTATTACGAGTTTGCCCTGGAGCGCATACCGCAGATTACACAACTGGAAAAAATCAGTTTCAATATACATGACTTTGCGGCCATACTGAAACAGTTCTACCGTGGTGGCGAGCTGGAGATGACGCTGAACTCCGACCTGGACATTAACCTGTTTGACGAGCGTTTCATTGTGTTCGAAATAGATAAAATAAAGGATGATCCGGTGCTTTTCCCAATTGTGGTGCTGATTATCATGGACGTGTTCCTGCAGAAGATGCGTATCAAGAAGGGACGGAAGGCTCTTATCATCGAAGAGGCATGGAAGGCAATAGCGTCACCTACCATGGCGGAATATATAAAGTATTTGTATAAGACAGTCCGGAAGTTCCACGGAATAGCCGGTGTGGTCACACAGGAGCTTAACGATGTGATTGACTCCCCTATTGTGAAGGAGGCCATCATCAACAACTCGGACGTGAAGATTCTGCTTGACCAGACCAAGTTCAAGGACAGGTATGAGGATATTGCAGCCATTCTGGGACTCACTGACATACAGCGTCAGCAGATTTTCACCATCAATGCGCTGAACAACCATGAGGGAAGAAGCTACTTCAAGGAGGTGTGGATTTGCCGGGGACAGCACTCGGATGTGTACGGCGTAGAGGAAGCACCTGAATGCTACTGGGCATATACTACTGAACGTACCGAAAAAGAGGCACTGAAAATTTATCTTGCCCGGTACGGTACGCTGCAGGAGGCCATCACCCGTATTGAGGAAGACCGCAAGGCGGATGGAGGGCTTCTGTATCTGGAATTTGCAAGAAAAGTCAACCAACATCAAAAAGTTATGTCACTATGGTAAGAACAGTATTAAGAATCATATCGGTTATAATGCTTTCTGCATTTGTCTGTATTAATGCACATGCTGCCTGGAGAATCGTATTCGACCGCAACTGTCTGAAGATTGTCATGGCCAATACCGCTTCACAGAAAGTTATCGAGGAACAGCACAACCAGCGTGTGGATACCATTGCAGCAAAGAAGCAGAAGGTGGAACTCTATACGGTAAGCATGGCTACCATGAAGGAACTATACAAGCTGAGCATGGAGAACATATCCGGTTTCGGGACTGAAAGTCTTTATTATAAGGAAATAGGCCTGTGTGCTCTGGATATTCTGCGAAATGTTCCGGTACTTGTCAGCACGGTAAACAGGGCCAAATTTTCAAACAAACTGCTCTGTCTGAACGAACTCGGTAATCTTGTAGCGGAAACACAGCAGCTGGTCGGCAACTTCGTCAATATCGTGAACAATGCCAGGATTCCCAATCCGTTGCAGGGACAGGCCACTGCCGAAAAAAAGGATGACGGCTACAACCTGCTGGACAGGTATGAAAGGCTGACACTGGCCAACAGCATCTATACTGACCTGAACAGGATACGCTACAAGGTGGAAGGGATGGTTCTGATGGCACAGTATGCCACTGTAAACGACCTCTTCTTTGCCATAGATCCTGAAGGATGGGCAAATGTGGTAACCATGAAGAATCATGTGGGGAATCTTGTACAGGACTGGAACGGCCTGGTTGCTTCAAATTATTAACCTTTCATATATCTCTGTCATGAAAATCAGAAATATAAGTATCATATCAGCCTATATTATAATGCTGTTGCTGCCTGTAAAGGCTTCCGCTTTCATAATACCCAAAGACCTGCCGACTATCGAAGCACTCATAGCCCTGCACAAGGCCATAAAGAAGGACGAGGACAAGGCTCTGACAAGAGTGGCCACAAGCTATGGCGAGCAGTCGCTCATTGAGAAGGGTGCGGAAAAGTTCAATGATGTCCGGACCACTCTGGATACAAGGCTGAACAATGCCTATTCATACCTGGTGCTGGCCGGTGCCATTTCTTCAACGGCCAACTCACTGTATCAGCTGGTAACGGAATACAAGGACTTTTCCGGTAATACTTTCAGTCATGTATCGAAAAAGCCTTTCGTTGCCTGGTATTATGCCGATGCCAACGTGGCAATATCAAGGGAGATACAGCACTGCTACAGACTATATGCATCCGTAGCTGCTTCGGGTATAAACCTTATGAAGGCTTCCATGGATGAGAAACTGAATCTGGTAATGACACTGAAGGCTTCCATCGACAGGGCAAGGTACATCATAGACAATGCCAATCTGTACTGTTTCCTTGTCACGGACTGCGGATGGGAACCGGACTATATCTGGGAGATACTGAACTCCAATGTGAAGAATGAGATAGCTGAGCGTGTAATCAACAAATGGAATCAGGGATATGCAGGTTAGAATAATGTTATTGTGCCTGTTCTGTATGTCAGTTTCAGGTACAGTTACTGTTGCCAATGCCCAAAGCATAGTCAGTGACAGTGAAAAGCAGAAGCAGTGGAAGTCTATGGAAAACGGTCCGTGGGATTTTGCTCCGGACTGGTATTACTTTTTCCTGCATAAGAAATACTCAGGTGCGGAAATGTACTGGAAATGGGACTGGTTCAATTCCGGGTTCCGTGTCCGTTTCAAGGAACCAAAGTCTGATGTAAAACGTATCATGCCGGTGCGTGTAACTGCCGAAGAGACGCAGAGGCAGAAAATCAAAAAAGTGGAGAGTGAGCGCAAATATATCGAGGAACTATATAAGGAAGAACTGGCAAGGGAGGCTGACAGGAACGTTGACCTGATGTATGCCACCTACAAGGACGAGTTCAACCGTATGCAGGACTGTATCACGGACGGACTGCTCTACTGTATGCAGAAGAGTGACGGCAAGCTCCGCTATCAGGTGGACGAGCTGAGCCGCCAGAATGAAATACTCTGTGCGGATATAGCCTATATACACAAAACCGGTGTCGGCTATGGACTGGAGAACGCCAAGCGGCAGAAGGCATACGAGGAAGCCAAATCCAGGATGGCAGAGCTGGTCAACAGGACTGCACACCTTTGTGCCGTTGCCGCTACACACTATTAGACATTCTCTATAATTGATAACAATTCAGGTAATAATATTAAACAAATAATATAGTCAATCATGAATTTACTGTTTATTCCACTGACAATAGGACTTCCGGCCATTGACGAAAGTCTGGAAAAGCTGCTGACGGCCATGGAGACATTTCCCAATGTGGCCGTTCTCGGTGATGCCGTTTCAATGGCAAAGGCTCTCGGTCTGTGTCTGGCCCTGTGTGTCGGTTCATACGAATGCTGGATGATGATGCTTGGAAGGCGTGGTATGGATGTCATGAAGCTGTTGCGCATCATCGGCATTTCCCTGTGTATTTCATCCTCTTCATGGATATGCTCGGCTCTGCAGGGTCCGGGAAAGAGTCTGGAGTCCGCTACATGGGCTATGGCCAAGGCAAAGAACAAGGAAGTGGCGGCCTTCGAGCTGAAGGTGGCACAGAAACAGAGTGAATATCTCGACAGGCTGAGAACCGTGCAGGACTCCATTGCTACAGCAAAGCAGGTGGCCGAAATCGGTCAGGATGCAGCCTGGTGGGACAAGCTGATATATAATGTGGAGAATCTGGGCTCGACCATCAACAACTACGCACAGAGGGCTGCCGTGGCGGCTGAGACGAAGGTCAGTGAATGGATAAACGATGTCATACGTTTTGTCGGGGAACTGATTTTCCAGATGTCGTATTATGGGATGCTCGTGGCACAGAGGATTTTCATGGCCATCATGATGATATTCTGTCCGATCATGTTTGCCCTCTCGCTGGCACCGCCATGGAACTCGGCCTGGAGCCAGTGGATGTCCAAGTTCCTTTCCCTCTCGTTATGGGGATTCGTGACCTATATGTGCATCTATTACATAGACTTCATTCTTCTTTATAACCTCCAGCAGGATCTGGTGGCATACGATCACCTGCTACACGGCTCGGTAAACTCTTGGGAACAGATTGGCGCACTGGGACTGCAGGGAATAGGTTCCAACTGTATGTATGCCATGGGTATGCTCGTGGGTGCCTATATCATACGCTTCGTTCCTGAAGTGGCTTCATGGCTGATTCCGGGAGGTGTAAGTTCGGGTACTGGTTCCGTAGCCGGTTCGGCTGCAATGGGTATCACTTCGGCTGCAGGTGGTATGGCCGGAAGTATGACAGGTTCTGCCATGAAAGGAACAGGTTCGGCTGTCAGGTCATTAGTCAAATAACATCAAATCTTTTTACAATATGCTTATTGAATCCCTTGCACAGAAAACCAGACTGGCCATGATGACGGTATTTGCGGTAATTGGAGGCTGCACCGTCATCTGTGCCTTTACCATCTGGTGCTGCATTTCCCTTGTCAACGAGGAAAGGCAGCAGATTTATGTACTTGACGGAGACATTCCGTTTCTTGCCGAGCGTGCACGGCTGGAGGCCAACTTCACTATGGAGGCCAAGGCGCACATACAGCTGTTCCACCAGTATTTCTTCAACCTGCCGCCCGACAACGACTATATCAAATGGACGGTAGGGAAAGCAATGTATATGGCTGACGGAACTGCACTGAAACAGAAACAGGCCATGGACGAGAACGGTTTCTACTCGGACATCATTTCCTCTTCGGCTGTCTGCACCATCATGTGTGACTCCATTCAGTTTGACGAACATGAACGGAAGTTTACCTATTACGGTACGCAGCTTATCAAGCGCAGGACCAGGGACATCAGACGCTCGATGGTGACAACAGGTTACATCGAGTCCGTACCGAGGACAAGGAACAATCCGCACGGTCTGCTCATTACCGGCTGGAGGACTCTTGAAAACAAGGATTTGGACTATTGATATACTGATATTATGAAATCATTCAGAAAAAAGATACAGGAAAGCCGTCTGAAAACGCATCTGCTTGTCAGGTCGTGGTTGCAGCCCAAACTGGGTGTCATCGGAACAAGATACCGTCTGGCCGCAAGAATCAGACTGGCCAACAGATGTGCGGCTAAACATCCGAAAACGACATTCGCAGGTGTAGCGGGAACGCTGCTTCTGCTACTTGTAAGTACAGTAGCCATAGATTCCGGCAACGGGAAACAGAGTGAGCCGGATGTCAGTTCGATAGCCGCGATGGAACCGGTGTTTCAGGGATTCCGTACCATCCAGGCAAACAAGGACATTCACCGCAGTGTATTGACGGACATGACGATGAAGGGACAGTTACTGCGTCATGAACTGGACTCCATGATTGCCATACCTGTAAAGAGCCGTGAGGATTCCTTGCGGATCATCCTCAAATACCGGCAGCTGGAAAATATAGTCAAATCCATTAAAAACAATGATAACCCATGATTAAGATTAATTTCAAACAGCCCAAGTATATCTTTCCGCTGGTCATATTCGTTCCGCTGTGCGCACTGGTATACTTTGTGATGCAGACCTTCTCCGGTGGTGAGGAGACTGCCGGAACGGTAGCTACAGACCGTATCAACATGGAGCTTCCCCAGGCCAATGCCGAGGAAGCCGGAGACAAGATGTATGAGATGTCCAGACGTTTCGGTGACGAGGATGCCTTCACAGCCGTCAGCGGTATCGGGGAGGAAGAACAGAAGAAGGAGGAACTGGAACACGGCTACAGCGAGGAGGAACTGAACCGTCTGGATGCAGCTGAAGCTGAAAGACAGCGGCAGCAGAGGGAGCTTGAAGAACTGGAGCGTTCCCTTGCAGAATCCAGAAAGCATATCAATGCATATGCCTACGGAAACGGTCCTTCGGAAAACAGTGAAACGGGTTACGGAGGTATGGGATATTCCTCACAGGATGAGTTTGCACGTGACCTTGAAGAGATTCAGCGAAGGAGCTATGAACGGCAGAAGGCCATTGAAAGCGGACTGGGTATCAAAGACCCGGAAGCGGAGGAAGCGGAAAGAAAGCATAGGGCTGATTCCATAGCCAGAGTACGTCAGGAGGAAAGGGAACGCAACCGTCCGAGTCTGGTAATCAAGTCTGATGACACCAATGCCGACAGGTTCAATACGGTTACTGCTCCGGATGAATTTGCCGAGAACAAGCTGATACGTGCCATGATTGACCAGACTACAAAGGCGCATGAGGGTACACGTCTGCGGTTCAAACTTCTGGATGATGTGACGGTAAGCGGTACAAGGCTAAAGAAGGGAACTTACCTCTATGGAACGGTAACAGGTTTCGGACAGCAGCGTGTCAGGGCTTCCATAACCAGTATCCTTATCGGCGACAGGTTCATCAAGGTCAAGCTTTCTGTATTTGACAATGACGGTATGGAAGGTTTCTATGTTCCTGAATCGGCTTTCAGGGATTTTATGAAGGATGCAGGTTCCAATACGGTACAGCAGAATATAAATTTTGAATCCAGTGACGGTTACGGTACAGGTATTTCTACAGAGGCCATTGCACTCCAGTCACTGCAGAACATGTACAACTCTGCAACTTCTGCCATATCTTCCAATATCAGAAAGAACAAGGCGAAAATCAAGTACAATACCATTGTTTATCTGATAAACTCGGAGGATGCACGCTGATATATCTGAATACAGCAAAGAAAATTATAGTAACATTTTAATATTCCAATATGAAAACCAGAATTATTCTGATAATATGCCTTATCACAGGCATAGCCGTACATCTGTCGGCTAACGAGAAGATATACATCAACCGGGAAGTGACCACGCACATTGTAATGCCGGAGGACATCAAAATGGTGGATATTTCCACTACTAAAATTATAGGTAACCAGTGTACAGACAATATCGTCCGCATCAAGCCTTATCTGGAGAATGATTCCATATCATCTGAGGATTACAGCGAAAACGAACTGCTGGGTACACTCACCATCATCGGTGAGCGTCATATTGCCCAGTATGACATCCTTTATACTGAATCACCCAAATATGCTTCTACCATCTACAATGTATCCTACAATGAGACACAGTCCTATATCAATCCGGAGGTTTCCATGCCGATGGCCGAGATTGCACGATATGCCTGGGCTGTCTATGGAAGCAGAAGAAAGTTCAACCAGATTGTATCAAACAAAAACGGAATCAGGGCATACATCAACAACATCTATTCCATCGGTGACTATTTCTTTCTGGACTATACGCTGAAGAACAGGACCAGGATTGCATACGACATTGAGGAGATAAGGGTAAAACTTACTGATAAAAAGGAGACAAAGGCAACCAACTCACAGACCATAGAGCTTACTCCTGTTTTTTCCATGAACAACACCCGTAAGTTCAGGAAGGACTACAGGAACGTGCTTGTGATTCCGAAGCTCACTTTCCCTGAAGAGAAGGTGCTCCGTCTGGAGATTTCCGAAAACCAGATTAGCGGACGTGTGGTGGTACTCACCATCGAATATGAGGACATTCTCAATGCGGACGGCTTCAACTCGGATATTCTTGACGGTGCCGACTATTATCCTTACTATTATATTGATCATTCCATAAAAAGATAGGCCATGAAGAAGATTCTGTTCATTCTGTTTTGCTCGGTTGCATCCATCGGTGCATCGGCACAGACCGGAAAGGTTTCCGTCAATGCCGGATTCCTTTTTCCAAGTACGCTGAATGCCACTTTGGGTTATGAGTATCCGCTTTCATACGGAAATGCGGTCGAAGTATATGGTGAGCTCGGTAATCACTGGCAGGAGCCGGTATGTCACAATTTCTGGAAAGGATATTTCTGGGATGGCGGTATGGTTTACAAGCACCGTATTGCACGTTACAAGAACGGTATGATGCGCCTTCGTCTTGGGCCTCAGTTCGGTGCGGTACAGAAGAAATTCTTCTTCGGACTGGAGGCCGGATTTGAATACAGCTATGTGTTCCGCAGCGGACTGGAGTTCTCTATAATCCAGAAGAACAATGTGAACTTCCTGCATGGGGATACCTTCCGCAACGGTCTGCTGTTGGGTATAAAAGTTCCATTTTAGTAAATTCATATACAGTTAGAGCGATGGCATTTGAGGAGACAAGGGAACAGCAGCAGATGTACAACTACTTCAGAAGCTGCATCTATATCTTTCTGATTATTGAAATCATCATGAACCTGCCTGTTACGGCTGACAACAGGGTTACACAGTTCGTACTCGACCTGCTGGCACGGTTCAGGGTATTCAATTCCGTATCGGGATGCAAGGTGGCCGAACTGATATGCATCTGTATTGTCTGTATCGGCACAAAGGCTGAAAAGTCCCTGAAGTTCAATGTAAGGACAATGGTCATCTATCCGGTACTGGCCGGTCTGACACTTGTAGGGCTTTGTTTTGTATTCCACGGCATGAGTTTCGGATTCAGCTGGCTGGGATTTCCGGCCAACCGTCTTCTGTATGCGGTGTGTTCGGTAGTGGGTACCATGCTGGTACATCAGGGACTGGACGGCATAGCCAAGTATTACAACTACAAGGTTGGTGAGGACCGTTTCAACTTTGAGAACGAATCGTTCCAGCAGTCGGAAACGCTAGTCAGCAATGATTACTCGGTGAACATTCCGATGATATACTACTGGAAGAAAAAGATGCACAGGGGATGGATCAATATCATCAATCCGTTCCGTGGCACGATTGTACTGGGTACGCCGGGTTCGGGTAAGTCTTTCGGTATCATTGACCCGTTCATCAGGCAGCACTCAGCAAAGGGATTTGCCATGATGGTATATGATTTCAAGTATCCCACACTGGCCAAGACGCTTTTCTACCAGTACTGTAAGAACCGTAAGGCAGGCAAACTGCCTCAGAACTGCGGATTCCGTACCATCAACTTTACAGATGTGGAATACTCCAACCGCATCAATCCGATTCAGCGGAAATATATCCCGGATTTGGCTGCCGCTTCTGAAACGGCGGCTACTCTGCTGGCCTCACTCAACAAGGGAGGTGGAGAGAAGAAGGGCGGTTCGGAAGCCTTCTTCACCAACTCTGCGGAAAACTTCCTGGCTGCCATCATCTATTTCTTTGTAAACTTCCATCCTGTCGGCTTCAGGAACGGAAAGAAGCTCAGACGCTTCATATCACTGGAGGGAAAGAAGCTGGAGATTGTCATACGCAACTGGGATGACTTCAATGCCATCGACAAGGACGGCAATGTGGTTCTTGACTTCGTAGATGAGAACGGCAATGACGTATCGACTGACGAGGACCGTATGTTTGTTGACCTGAACGGATACAGTTATAAGGACAGGACCGGCAGGAAGATTCTGATTCAGAGATGCTGGTATGAGGACGAGCATGGCAATGAGGTGGAACCGGATACCGTAACCGGCGAGTTCTCGGACATGCCGCATGTGCTTTCATTTCTTGGAAGGCCATACGACCAGGTATTCAACATCCTGATGCAGGATGACAGGATTGCTTCGCTGATGGCTCCTTTCAAGAGTGCATACGAGAACAAAGCGAATGACCAGCTGGAAGGTATGGTCGGTACGCTTCGTGTGAATGCAGCACGTCTTGTGTCTCCGGAAGCCTACTGGGTATTCACCGGGGATGATTTTGACCTGAAGATTTCTGACAGGGCAAATCCGAGCTATTTGGTAATAGCCAATGACCCGGAAAAGGAACAGGTTATCGGCTCGCTGAATGCGCTGGTACTGAACCGTCTGATTACAAGGGTGAACTCAAAGGGTAATATTCCGGTAAGCATCATCGTGGATGAGCTTCCGACACTGTACTTTCATAAGATAGACCGTCTTATCGGTACTGCTCGTTCCAACAAGGTTGCCGTGACTTTAGGTTTCCAGGAACTTCCTCAGCTGGAGGCTGACTATGGCAAGGTCGGAATGCAGAAGATTATCACCACCTGCGGTAATATTTTCATGGGTGCGGCACGTAACAAGGAAACGCTGGAGTGGGCACAGAATGATGTATTCGGAAAGGCAAAGCAGACCTCACGTTCCATTTCCATCAATGACCACAAGGTATCAACCACCATATCGGAGAAGATGGACTTTCTGGTTCCTGCAGCCAAGATTGCTGATATGGCAACAGGCTGGCTGGCCGGACAGGCGGCACGTGACTTTACGGCTACCGATGACAGTATGCTTGACCATTTTGACATCGAGCAGTCGGAAGAGTTCAAGACTACCAAGTATTTCTGCAAGACACACTTTGATATGAAAAAGATTAAGGACGAGGAAAAACACTATGTGGCTCTACCCAAAATCTATGAGTTCAAGAACGACAAAGAGAAGGAAATCCTGCTCAACCGTAACTTCAAGCGTGTGAACCAGGAAGTAGAGGATATGGTGAAGGAACTTCTCGGTATCAGTTAAACATATAGCCTATGAATCTGACTTTAAAACCGGAATTCGGACTTAGCGGCAGTGCCCTGAAAGTCATTGCCATGATTTCCATGGTGATAGACCACGTTGCTCTCTATCTGATGGAACAAGGTACATTATTATACGAGACGATGCGCTGTATAGGGCGCATCGCTTTTCCTGTCTTTGCCTTCCTGATAGCGGAAGGATTTATTCATACAAGGAGCAGGTACAGGTATTTCTTTACTCTGCTGGGCTTTGCCGTAATCAGTGAAATACCCTGGTATCTGCTGAATGGTACTGACGGGACACATAATGTGATGTTTACACTGGCTTTGGGTGTGGCAACGCTTATGGTTCTTGAAAATCTTCTGCAACGTAGTCTGATACTGGGATTTCTTTGGACACTTGGGATGGCCGGATTCGCTTCCTGGTCTGGAGTAGATTATGAATGGAGAGGGATTCTTGTTATTGTTATCTCTTATCTTTATAATACATATGCTCACTCCTTCCCATCTAGTAGATGTATGCAATTTTTTTGCACATTTGCTTTAATGATGCACTATGGGGTTATTGGTGCTATAATGGCCTGCATGGTTATTTATCTATATGACGGAACAAGAGGATTTGTACAAGGAAGCATAGCAAAATATGGATTCTATGCTTTTTACCCTGTACATTTCATTTTATTTATTCAGATTTGCGAAAGGTCTTTTCCCTGCATATTGATGTTTAAATTCTGAAATCAGCATTGATTCAACATCTTCCGGTTCATCTGTTGGTAAAGGTTTCCAGCAAAATAATAGTTCTTCTGCATCACTTAATTGCCAAATATAACGTCCTCCTTTATGTCCGACAGGTTTGCCTTGTCCAAATTTTAGATATTGCAATATTCTACTTCTTAATGTAGCTTCTTTACCTTCTCCTCCAGCTTTACCGATATAAAGTACAGGTGTATTATAAACCCATTTTTCTTGTAAGATTATTATTGCTACATTAGGATCTGTTCCTTTAAAATATCCACCGCTACCTTTATCTAAAAAGAATGGTTCTTTTGTAATAATACGTAACACCATATATACTCCTCTTATTGCGGGTATTAGCGAATAATTATTCAATAAACTTTTAACCGAAACGAATCCATAAAATCCTTCATTCTTAAACGATTCTATTTTCCCAAAATCGATTCTATTAATCCAATTTAAATCTTTATTTTTATTAACTCCTTGGTTAATAATGGCGTTCTTACTTTTACTCTTATCAGTAATAATTGTAGATGTTGTCTTATCTATAATCTTTATTCTTCCGGTATCAATGAGTTCATCTAAATCTTCAAGAGTACAATCTATTATTCCCCAATCATCCCTTCCGAAAAAACCTATTTTACGCATTCTGTTACGTAACTGTTTTTGACTATTTCTTGGAGCATTTTGACGTTCTGTTATCAATTCTCTTAGTTCTACTATTTCAGCAGATGTAAACCAATTTCTTCCTTTCATTACAAATTAATATTATAGTTATACTGAAAAGCACATACACTTATACCACATATTAAAATTCATCTTTCCTATATAAATTTCTTACTAATCATATTTGAGCCAAAACATTATATATAAATTTACTTGTTTTATCTTTAAAAAATTATCCCAAATATTTTTATACGTATTTCTTTTTTATCGAAAGATATATAAAATCATTTATTATACAAAATAAATCAGTAATTTTGAAACTAAATTTTGATTTCATTTCGAAAATTTAGTTATATAATTTAGATTATTATGAAAAGATGTGACTTACATATTCATACAGTGCCATCTGTATCAGATAGGATGTTTACTTATGATATAGATGTTTTGCTGGATTATGTTACAAAGACTGAATTGGATGTAATCGCTATAACAAATCACAACTTATTCGATTATAGACAATTCATAGAAATAAAAAATGCATTGTCCCATAAAGTTGTCTTACCGGGTATTGAAGTAGACTTAGAAAATGGACATATTCTTGTTATAGCTAATAACGATGAAAGAACACTATTTGATTTTAACGATAGATGTGAACAAGTAACAAATCTAATAAAGACTAAAGATGATGATATTTCTTATGATACATTTATTAGAATCTTTGATGATTTAGGTAAATACTTACTGATACCACATTATGAGAAAGAGCCAAGACTTCATAAAAATGTCATCGAAAAATTAGGAAGAAACATAATAGCAGGAGAAGTGTCAAGTGTTAAAAAATTTATTTACATGGAAAAGGAGGACACTGAACTTACTCCTGTTTATTTCAGTGATTTTAGAATAGAAAAAGGTGTTACGCCTGATAAATATCCTGTTAGCCATACATTTCTTGATGTTGACCAAGTAAATATCAATACGTTGAAACTCTGCTTAATGGACAAAAAGAAGGTATCACTAACTTCGGAAAAAGGTGTCAAACTTTTTCAAATATTTCCAAACGGACAAATGCTATCGACAGGACTCAATATTATGTTTGGGAAACGTTCTACAGGAAAAACTTATACATTAGATGCTATAGCTAACCGCTTTGAAGGTAGGGCTAAATATATTAAACAATTTGAACTGCTGAATACTAACAGAAACGATTCAGACCAATTTGAAAATGACTTGAAAATAAGACAGGAAAATTCTGCTGAGGATTATTTACGTGAATTCGCTATTATAGTAACAGATATACTAAAAACTTGCTCTGCTGAAGAAGATGAGATGAAATTACAAAAATTTCTTGATGCTGTTATGTCTTCAGCACATCAAAGTGATGTTAATGATGTTTTTTCTAAATCGAAACTATTTAATGAAAGCTTTTTTAAAGAGTTAAATGATGATGAAATAAATAAACTTATTAAAGCAACACTAGCTTTATTAGAGTCTCAACTTTATAAAACCTTAGTAAACAAATATTTATCTGAAGAATCATTGAAGCTACTCTTAAAAGAATTGATAGAACAATGCTGGAAGGATAAAATTACTAACAAATACTACAAGGAAGTTAATAATATAATTAAGACTGTAAAAGAATCATTACAATTAAAGTCCGCAGCGCCTCGAATACCTAATATAGATTTGTACCAATACTTCATCAATAAGAAAAAACGTGAAATTTTTGCTCAAATAGCTTTAGCGGTAAAGAAAAATAAGACTATTAGCACTGAAAAGGCTGGACATTTTACAATTAGTGTGTCTGCACGCCCTTTCGTGAATGCCACAGATCTGAAAACGATTGGATTAAGACAAATGTCACTTGCTACTGCCTTCTCAAAATATGGGAATCCGATTCAGTATTTAAATGAGTTAAAAGAAGCTGGTGTCGAAAGTAATCGTATTTATAAATTATTTGCAGCCATTGATTATAAGATTCTTAATTCTTCAGGATTACCCGTTTCTGGTGGAGAACGTTCTGAATTTAACTTCTTACAGAAAATTAAAGATGCTATTTTGTGTGATATCCTTATCATTGATGAACCAGAATCTTCTTTTGATAATCTCTTTTTAAAAAACGAAGTAAATAAGTTCATTAAGGAAATGGCAGAGAATATGCCAGTTATAATTTCTACACATAATAACACAATAGGAGGTTCAATAAAACCTGATTATATTCTTTATACAGAAAAAATTGTGGATGAACATAAAACATATTTCAATATTTATAGCGGTTACCCTACAGCAAAACTTTTAAAGGATGTAAAAGGGAATGCAATCGAAAACTATGATATTACATTAAACAGTTTAGAAGCTGGAGAACAAGCATATTCAGAAAGGAAAGATATTTATGAAACACTTAAAAATTGAAGATCGAAAAGCCTATTTTACTAGAGGTGAAAGTTGGATGGTTGTAACAGAAATGACCAAAGATGATTTATTAAACCTCGCCTACGCAGCCATAGATGAGGATGATTTTGAAACAGATGTATATGATGAAACTTTGCTTCCGAATCCTGCTCATAAAATTATTTATCAGCAGATTAATGATCAATTGTTGGAACTACATAATAGAAGAGCTAGTTTTAAAGAAGAAGTAAGGAATATATATAAAGACGCATATGAAAAGTATTGTATTGAGTAAGATTATAAAACTTAAAGTTATAACTATTTATTAGAACTTATAATAGAAGAATTGGTGATTGAGTCAATACTAGTTCATCAAAATATTTTATAAACACTCATCCTTCCTATAATTATGCAGAAAAACTAACATGAAGGGTGGCTATAAGGCTAAGTTTATAGACAGTAACTTAGCCTTTTATATTATAAAGAACTTTATCATAAATTTCGAATAAAGTTTGATAAGGCTCTTTATAATCTGTAATTTTATTAAGGGATATGATTTGTTTGGTACTCTCTCCTCTCATTATTAATTCTAAAAAAATCTGTTTTAGAATTGGACATTCTACTTATATAAAAGTTTTAAATTATCCAAACACATAATACCCAGTATTATGTCTTACGTATATGAACATTGCGGTATTTGCCCCATTATATAACCAATAAATTATTTACAGATTTTTTATTAATTTTATAACTGTTATTATATAATTAGGATTTTCCGCATACCCAATCTCATCAAGCCAAAGCAGATAGTTTCCACCTTTGTACTTATATTGAACTTTAGTATAATATGCCTGTACACTTTCCGTCCAATGATTGAATTCATAGTATTTTCCTGTACGTGGATTGGTAAGTCCGAATAGATTATGCTTATTCCGGCATACTGATGAACGGAACCATCCGGTCTCCAGTATAGCCTGAGCCAATACGATTTTAGGGTATAGGATTCCGTTTCTTATGATTTCTTTATAAAGGTTGGGGATGGTAAGTTCAGGAAGATTGTTTCCTGATTTAGGAATATCATTTGTTTTCTTTTGCTGTTCTGTTTTCAGGGATGCTTTCCTGTCACTATTCCGGCTGTTTTCATCCAATTCCTTTTGGTTGTCCGGCCTGACAATCAGGGTATCCTTTGCCATTATCTTACTCTTTTTCCTTTCTGTAACATCCTTTTCTACATGCTTGTAGGCCTCTTTGGGTCTTTCTGTTGGCAGAATTCCCGATTCTCTGGTTATCGTATAGAACTGTGCCGATACGATTACCGGCAGTAGCATCAGAAGCAATGAAATCAGAATAGTGTTGCGCATTTCTTTTTCAGGAAATTGCCGTGAATACATTTGTGGCATTCAGGCGGTTAGAACCGCAAATATAACAGCTTAATTACAGTAATATGGAAATGCACAACAGAAATCAGTCCGATTTGTTGCCATACGAAAAACTGGCAATACTGGGTATCGACCGTGAAAAAGCGGACAGCTTGCCCATGGAAGTGAAGGAGAAGCTGATGGCAGGTGAAGTGACCCCCATCATGCAGGTATCCATCAACGCAAGGAACGGCAGCATCATCACCATGCCGATGAAGCTACAGATGACTACAGACAAAAACGGTGCTCCGGCTCTGGTTGCCTATCCGGTACGTGCAGAACTGGACATGGAACGTAACAAGATTCTCAATCTCACTCAGCAGGAGGCTGAACGTCTGGCCAGAGGTGAGGTAATACAGAAGGCGGTCAACGTAAACGGTGAAAAGACTCAGCAGTATCTACAGCTTGATCCGGAAACAAAATCCGTCATTCACAGGCGTGTTACAGACATCAAGCTGGAGCAGCGTCTGAAGGACATGGAGAAAGTGAACGACATTGAACTGGGTATGCAGCAGAAGCAGCAGGTACGGGAGGGAAAACCGGTTGAACTGAATGTGGGCGGTGAGAAGGTTTCAGTCGGCATTGACCTGAAGGAGCAGCAGGGATTCAGGCTTATCAAGGGTGACATGAAGGAATGGGAAAGGCAGCAGAAGCTCCGCTATGACGAGATTCATCCTGAATACCTCGGTCTTGTTATGACTGACAAGAACCGATGGGAATATCAGAAGGTGGTGGACAGACAGTCCGTAGAACGTGCTATTTCACTCTCTCCATCTCGGAAGGAAACAAAAGCAAATAGCCTTAAACTCTAATACTGATTCTTATGGCCCCAAAGACAGATTCAGATAATGATAACGGTATCATCCGGCAGTTCAACGAACTGAAGAAGAAGCATCCGGATGCCATGCTGTTGTTCAGACGGAACAGTTTCTATGAACTCTATAAGCAGGATGCCGTCAAGGCTGCCGCAGTGCTTGCCATCGAGATTACAGACAGGATTCTGCCTGATTACAAGAAACCGGTAAAGGTTGCATCATTCCCTCAATCAGCACTTGACATTTATCTGCCCAGACTGATACGTTCCGGAATCAGGGTGGCAATCTGTGATGCCTTGGACAGTCCTTTGAAGAAGGCCGGACAGGATAAAACTGAAATTAATGACAGAACCATTCAAAACAATACAGATATGGGAAAGAAGAAAAAGGAACAGGGTATGCAGGAAGCTCCTGACAGAACAGTGGAGAACACTGTTGATGTAAAACCTGCAAGGGAAAAGAAGTCGAAGGCCAAAGCCGAAACTAAAGCTGAGACCGGGACGGATAATGAAGTAAAGACCGAAAAGAAGGACGGACAGAAAACGGAAACAGCCCAGGAACGAAAGCCCCGTGAGCCGCAGATGGTGACTGCCAACGGTGAAAAGGTAACTCATGGTCATGCCTACCAGAGTACCACCAATCCTGCCGACTGGTACTTTACCGCAAAAATTGACGGACAGCAGCTCAAGCCGCAGAAGATGGATGCAGCCGACCTTGCGGCCTACCAGAATAAGGAAATGACGGTGCCGCAGCTGATGGAACGCTACTATCCGACAAAGCTGATGCCGAAGGTATCTGAGGAAGCCTTCCGTATGCCAATGGAGATTGCAGGACCGGACGGCTCTATAACCGTAAACAAGTTCAATGTCTATAAAGAGAAGGACGAGCAGCGTCCTGACTTTGGGAAATACAAGTTCTATGTTCAGGTTGGGGATACGAACATGTCTGCCGTGGCTTCACGCCAGGACCTGAATGCCTACTTCGACAGGGTGGCCACTCCAAACCAGCTTATAGAGAAGAACTTCGGTGAGCGTCTGCATCTGAAATCCGCATATGAGAAGTATCAGCTTCCAGAAGGTGTTGACCCCAAGGGTGTGCGTGTGGCCAAGGACAGGAACGACAACAAGTGGAAGGTGTCGGTTGACCTCGGAGAGAAGGGACAGACTTCCCGTCATGAAATCTCCTTTGATGACGGCTATTCGCTTTTCAAGACCAAGACGGCCACAAGGGAACAGATTGCTGCCAAGTACCTGAATACGGAGATAACAGGTATGCTTGCCGCCAACACCGCAAAGGTGGAGAAAACGGCTTCTATGAAAATGTAACATAATCAGAAAACTAAAATACAAGTTATATGTCAGCTAAAATGAATCATGAGGAGCTTGTGGAGCTTCTGCAAGAGGGAAAAATCGGTTTCCTCCGTTTTGTTATGGACAGTGAGAATGCAGATGATTATCTGGAGTGGTGCCGGTCACACGGTACGGACCCTTCGGATGAATCGGCCGAGTTCTATGTGGAACAGACGGACATCGAGCAGATGGACCGTCAGGTAATGGATGACAACAGCTATGGCATCTGGAACTGAATCTCAGGGAAACAGCGGACAGGCGGCCATAGACCGCTTCGCTGCAATGATGATTGAGCGTATGCAGCAGATGAAGGATACCGGATGGAAACAGGGATGGATTGGCGGCGCATCGGGTTATGCCGGACTGCCGCAGAATGTGGGTGGTCGCAACTATTCAGGTTCCAATTCCTTCTTTCTTCAGATGCATACCGCAGCCATGAACTACCAGCTTCCGGTATATCTGACCTTCAAGCAGGCACATAACCTGAAGGCTCATGTACTGAAAGGTGAAAAGGCCTTTCCGGTGGTGTACTGGGATATGATGATAAAGGACAATCACGGCAAGAGGATAAGCACGGAGGAATACCGTGCAATGAGCAAGGAAGAGAAGAAGGATATGGATGTCATTCCTTTCATCAAGTCATTCCCGGTGTACAATGTGGCACAGACCAATCTGGCAGAAGTGCAACCGGAGAGGATGCAGAAGCTCATGGACAGATTCAAGGTTCCGGAACTTCGGGATACGGAAGGTATGTACACCCATGCCGCACTCGACCGTATGGTGGAGACGCAGCAGTGGCTATGTCCGATACGTGCCGACAAGCGTGAGAACGGTGCCTATTATTCTCCCTCGAAGGATATAGTGGTGCTGCCCATGAAGGCGCAGTTCAATATCGGTGATTCTCCGGAAGAAACCTACCGTGGCGGAATGGAGTATTATTCTACCATGCTGCATGAAATGACACACTCCACCATGACACCGGAGCGTCTGAACAGGGAGATGGGCGGCAGGTTCGGTGACCCGAAATATGCCAAGGAGGAGCTGGTGGCGGAACTTACGGCTGCAATGATCAGCCATTCCATGGGCTTTGATTCCAGGATAACGGACAACTCGGCTGCTTACCTGGACTCGTGGATTGGTGTACTGAAACAGGAACCGAAGTTTATAGTATCAGTCATGGCTGACGTGAACAAGGCTTCGGACATGATTCTTGACCATGTGGACAGACAGCGTCTGGCTCTCGGTGAGCAGCCTTATCTGGCAAAGAATGACCCGCTGGTTCCTGTCAGTGCGGACGAGGAGATACCTTTCAGGAATGCGGCCATTGTCAAGACCCGTTCCGGAGACTATGCCATCCGTGCGTCATACGATGGCGTGGAGCTGGGACTGAAGAAAGTTTCCAGGGAAACGGCCAGGACATTCTTCCAGCTTACGGACTGGAAAGATAAAGAGGCTTTCCTGAACATGACTGCACGGAAGACATACGAACCCGAGATTACCATGATGGGCCGGAACCGGAATGCCGGTACAGGGCTTGGTATATGAAATTCTGTATAACATCTTAAATCGGAAAGCATGAGCGACTACAAGGTTAATTTCAGGGAAATGAAATCTCGTGTGGGGATTGACGATATTGCATATGCTCTGGGATACCGTCTGGACAGGAAGGCCGGTGTCGGACGCTACATCGAGCTGGTACTCGGTGAAGGCGGTAACAGGAGGGATACGCTGATTGTCAGCCATCCGAACGACAAGGCTGCACAGACGTTCTTCCGGCGTGACGGTTCCAAGGGTGATGTGGTGACACTCATCCGTGAGAATCTTTCTTCCTTTACGGTATCAGGAAAGGATGAATGGCAGAAGATAGCCAAGGTCATGGCACGTTTCGCCAACATGCCTGAACCTGAATATAGGGAGGACAGGGAGTATGTTAAATCGGCAGGAAAATCATCGGGAGTGTTTGAACCTTCCAGATATGAGGTGAAGCCGGTTGATACCGAAAAAATACCGGGACTGTTTTTCCGGCGCGGACTGTCCAAAGCGACCGTAACGGCTCTTTTGCCTTTTATTTCCCTTATAAGGGACAGGAACAACGGAAAGTTTGAAGGATACAATATCGGATTCCCATATACTGACGGAAAGGGAAATGAAGTCAGGGGGTATGAAATCAGAGGACATGGCGGTTACAAGTCGAAGGCTGCCGGTACGGATTCGTCATCCTCGGCATGGGTGGCTGTTCCTTCGGGTATCAGTCCGGACAATGTAAGAAGCGTGTTCTTCTGTGAATCTGCATTTGATGCCATGGCCTTCTACCAGATGAACCGGATGCAGATTGGGGATAGTGCGGCTTTGGTTTCACTGGGCGGCACATTCTCTGACAGGCAGATAACCGGAGTCATGGAACGCTTTCCCAATGCACGTGCCTTCGACTGTTTTGACAATGACCTGGCCGGGAGGATATACGGACTGCGCATGATGGCTCTGCAGGAAGGTATTCAGATGAAGATAAGCAGGACTGACGGTGGCATCCGGATTGAAGCGAAGGGAAAGGTATTCGAGCCTGACATGGAGCGTCCCCTACCGGCCCAGGTTGCCAGGCAGCTGAACATCCGGTACCGTATGGGACAGTGGCTTCCTCCGAAGGCTTTCAAGGACTGGAACGACTGTCTGCTGAACAGACCGATGGAGCCGGTGATTTCACCTCATAAGGAGGAACGTGAACAGAATCTGAGCGAACAAAGGAATAAAGGACGTAAAATCTGAATGATATGGACAGAATCAAGTTAAGAATAACGGTAGTGGCTGCCCTTGCGGTTTTTCTGATGAAAGGTCTGGACACTTTTGCACAACAGACAGACCCGACACTGACGGGTGCTGTCTTTGCACAGACTTCCACTCTTAAAAACATCTACAACAAACGTCAGAAGGCACACGAGAAAATCATTGCTGCCGAGACTGCCGTAACGGTTGCTCTCGACAGGGTACACAGTGTGGAGGACAAGATACTGGAATATCTTTCCAATGCACAGGGTGCCATGCAGAATCTCTATCAGATTAAGCGTGCCGGAGAACTGGTGGCCACGGAGATACCTCAAAACTGCAGCCTGCTGCTCAAATCGGTCGGCAGTAACCTGAAGGGAACGGCCATTGCTGCAATCGTCTCGGACGAGCTGGCTGATGCCGCAACCCAGATGGCTGCGCTTTATCCGTTCATGAAGCAGCTGGTGACTTCCGGAAGCTATGATACAGGCGGTTCTGACGGAGGCAAGGAGAAGCACAAGGTAAACCTGCTCAGTTCTTCCGAGCGGTACTACATAGCAAACGAGGTACTGACCAGACTGGAGGCTGTCAATACCGACCTCTTTATCCTGGCATGGCAGGTACGCACACTCTCATGGAACGACCTCTGGTTCTCTCTTGACCCGGAAGGATGGGCAAACGTGATGTCCGGCAAGAACATCATAGGAGGAATCGTTGCAGACTGGAACCGGGGGTTCTCATTCAATTAATTCAAACATTGTAATTTATTAGGAATATGGATTCAGAAAAGAAGATTATAGGACGCTGTCCGTTCTGCGGTGGCAACGTGGTGAAGACCTGCAAGGGGTATCGCTGCGAAAACAACACAGGTGAGCATCCTTCTTGTGTGCTCAACATCAATGCCATCATCGGCAACCGGAAAATGAATGACGGGGAGATTGCCGAGTTTCTGGAGAAACGCCGTATCCTTCTGGACGGCTTTTCCACCAAGGAAGGAAAGACTTTCCCGACAGTGCTGGAACTTGCTGATGACGGTGCAGTCAATATGCAGTCCGTTATCGGCAGGTGTCCGCACTGCAGCGGCGAGGTACGTGTGGGGACAAGGGCTTTCAACTGTTCCAACTACAGCAATCAGGAAACACCATGTTCATTCGCCATCTGGAGGAATATAGGCGGCCATCAGCTGACACTGGAAGAGGCGAAAGAGCTTTGTGATAAGAACATTACTTCATCCGAACTGGAGATGTACCGGGAGGATGGTTCCATTTACCGCAAGCGTCTCGGTCTGGCTCCGGACAAACTTCAAATCGTAAAGATATGAAACAGGGAAAGAAACTATTGATACTGCCTGCAGTGGCAGTTCTGCTCGGAATGGGAACCGGCTGTTCCGGCAATAGCGGGAATAAGGCACAGGATATGGCCAGAAAGGCACTGATGGCTTTGGTGGACAATCCGGAATCCGTAAAGATTGTCGGAATCAGCAAACCGGATTCTGTCTTTGGCCGTGAGTATGTTAGCATGAAGGAGAAAATGGCTCTTTCTGTGGCCATGATGAAAATCAGCCGCAGGTTTATGGAGAATACGGATTTTGATAATCCGGATTCAGAATGTCACGGGATATCCAGACAGATGAAACGTCAGATGGATGCCATGACGGCACTCCGCTCTCTGATGGTTACGGAAGAACTGAATACTGCAGGTGATGAAGCCAGTCTGGAACGCAAGCCGTTCAGCGGATGGAAAGTGAAGGTTGAGTATGAAGCCACTGATTCTGACGGACAGCCATACCGTTCTGAATACTGGTTTATTATGGACAAGGAAGCGCAATGTGTAATCAGGTCATTTGAAATTCCATTGTTATGAAACTGAAAAGATTTTTATTACCGATATTGGCATGGAGTGGGCTGATGCTCACTTCCTGCCATTGCCAACATGAAGAAGTTACCGAACTGTTATCTTCCCTTCAGGTTGGCAATGTGGTTTGTTCGGACGGAAATATATTGTCCATGGACAAATTCAAGCAATCTGACAAAGAAGCTGTTGCCATAGTTTTCCATGTAAACCGTAGTGCAGAAACTGACAATCTTGGTTATGCAGTTTACATTCATGATATGGAACCGCTGGCTTTTGCCGACAGTCTTGGTATTGACCAGGGGACTTCTGCATCATTGACTGATGAGGATGGAAATGAGAATACCTATTCTTTGTTCAATAATGAGGAAGTCCAATCACCAATAGCTATCAAATCTTTTGATTTGTGGAGTTATGGACAATCGGCCTATATTCCTTCTGTCCGGCAACTCTCTTATCTGTTCGCTGTCCGGTATCAGATTAATGAATGTATAACTGAAGTCGGTGGAACTCCGATTAATCTGAATCCGAGTGAATGCTGGTTATGGTCTTCTACTGAAGTGGAAGGGCAAAAGGAGAATAAGGCCTGGCTTCATTCCTTGCAGTCAGGTACTATTCAGGAAACACCGAAAAATCAAGAGCATAAGTTCAGGCCTATAATTTCTATTTACAAGCATTAGAACACAGCTTTAAGTTCACAAAAAGTGTGTAATGATATTTTTATGCTTATATGGAAATAACTTTTTATTAAAATAAAGTTGCCCATAAAAAATAACTCAAGAATAATCATGGCACACTTTTATTGAGTATATTTTGACTATTAATTTGTATGACTAAAATGGTTGTATTTTATTTATGTCACCCACGTTTCCAATAGGTAGATTATATGATATCTTAATTCTTATATATTTAAATTCATCTTTATAATAGAATCTTAGATAATATTTAAGTTCTAAAATAGGATTTATAGGGTCTATATTATCTATATTAGAATACAATGAACTTTCAGATTTAATTAATGCAAAATGTTCATCCTTTTCATCAACTTTTTTAAGGAATTCGTAAAATGGTACATCCGTCTTTTTCAAAATAAGTAGAGAACGTTCTTGAGATGGTATGTCTATTACTGGAATATTTTTATAATATATTTCATCATTATAAATTGTTAGATTTTCCTGTCTACCATAAAGATCTTCAAAATTACCCAAATATACACCTTGACAAAAAATAATATGTTGAGTTGAATCAAGCTCCAAACAATCAAGTGCTTTTAGTATATCGGAATGCTGAATTGTATAATCTGTATTGCTTCTTATTGTTATGAAAAATGAAGTATAGTACCTTTGAAGATTGTTAAATAAAGATTGCATCAAAACCTCTTCCAAGTTTACAGAAATATTTTGAACACCTTCACAAATCTCACTTCTTTCAAACTTATAAAAATAAGGTAAATTCATATTTCTTGAACAGTACGATTCTTTATCTATCTCATTAAGATATGGTGATTTATCAGTAATAACATTTTTCTTGTATTTTTCTTCATAGTTATAAAGTTCATCTTTTATACGAGATATTTTCCTTTTATCAATTTTGGGGTTATCTATAATATCTTTAATTTTTTCTTCGCAAGATTTTATATACGAATTTAATAACCCTATAACCTCTTTTTTTTGAGGAATTGTACTATTAAAATGAATTTTTTTTATGTTTTTACCATCGTACCAAAAATCAACACCATTAATAATGGATCTTAATATTCCAATGTTGTATTTATTATCACTAATATTATTAGGAACAGAAGGCAGTTCTAAAGGCTCACAATAGTTAATATTATAGTCATTAAATATAAACAATCTGATAACGAGTAAAGATAAATATTTAGTAGACTCATTTTGAATATAATAGCTAGTATTTACATCTGCTTTCATACCTACAAAAGGATAAACAGAAGAAAGAAGTCGATGGTGCATAAATGATGCCATCGAATCTATCTCTTTTGCCAAATTTAGAATAGCAATAAATGTTCCAGGAATTAAATCATAGTGAGCTGGAGTCTGATTTGTAAAATACATTATATCTTTAAGCCAGTCGTATTTTTTATTATACACTAGTAAAGCGCCAATCATTACATGCAGTTCAAAAAAACGATTCTTATCTGTATCATTAATAATAGAATTTTCTTCTCTCATAATAGGTGAAAGTACAAATCTATAATATTGATCAGAATAACTCCAATATTGATTAAACCATCCTTTATTATTTGAGTTAATAACATCATTTAAGGTAGTCCAAATATAGTGATAAGTTTCTTCTGAGATTTTTCTTTTAAAACTTTCATTATAGATAAATGGAGTAATACTATTGTATTTATAGAAAAATTTTTGTTCATTAGATTTTACTGAATGTCTCCTGATTTCGTCCAGTATTCTCATCATTCCTTTAGGATAAACAACAGGTTTTTCTACATCTGAACTATTATGATAATCACTAAAATTATGAAGAACAATTGATAATGCAGAAAAATAAATATCATAATTTTCTTTTTGAGAACCATAGACGGAGATATCAAAAATATTCATTAGCTCATTAACATATTTATTGTTCTCGTCTTCTTGTAGTAAATTAATATCTTTAGGTTTCAGTTCTTCAGAAGATTTCTCCAGCCTAGTTATAAGATCTTTAGGGTAATAATAAATTCTTATTATATTAAACAGATTAAACGAGCAAAGTAAGAGAGCTAATATAAATACCGTCTGTACAGATACCACATAATTTGAAAAATCAACGGGTAATAAATAAATGACAAATGGTGATAAGATTGAAATTATTATATTACTGAATAATATAAATTGGAAAAACTTAAAAGATATTTCCTGCTGGAAGCGATAGGCTAATCTGACAGAACAATATTGTTCATCAATACGCTGAATGCTTTGTAGTAATACCGGATAGCCTAATCCTATTACAGCGCTAAATATAGAAATAAGACTACTAAAAGTCTCTGTTGTAAAATCAAACATAATGGTTTTATTTTATTGTATCACGTTCAATTATATTCTCTATCCTTGTTACCCTCCAATAGATATTACTAAGGTTTCTTTTTATCTCAAGCATTAATGAATCTTTAGGTGAATCAACAATACTACGATATATATTTTCTAAATAAAGAGCTTTATCATGTTCGCTTTCTGACATATTCATCATTATTGAATCATTGGTTCTTTTTATGCCAATTTTCATTTCATTTTCTCTATTCATTTTATTATTTATTTTAAAAGAAAAAATGAATACTATTAGAGCAACTACCACAAAGAATATTTTACAATAATTATTACATATGACTGTTTTCATCAATTCCATTCTATCTTGAAAAATATTTTTTATTTTATTTTTTAAGTTTTGAATTGTCGAATATTTTTTTTCCACTTGATATTATATTATTTTTTTAGATTACACATTGAACTGCAAACGGTAACTTGTACAATTTAGCTTTTAAGGAGCTAATAATAAAACTAATTTCTATATAGTTAGATTCTGAGAATCATTTACATTCATTAAAATATGGTTCAGATTCAGCAACCAGCAATTGCTTTTCTTCATGGTTTTCATAGCGTTTTACGCTTCTATCACTCAAAAAAATATGATTAAGTGTATACTCCAATGATTTTAAAGTCTGTTCACGAAATGCTGGTTTAAGTTGACATTCCCATACTGTAATACAATGCCATCCCATAGAAGCAAGCTCTTTTTGCTCTTTAATATCACGTTCCTTATTTTTCTGGATTTTGTCCTTCCAAAACTCTGAATTTGTTTTCGGTAGTACAAAGTACTTGCATCCGTCATGACCATGCCAGAAACATCCATTTACAAATACTACAGTTCTGTATTTCCGTAATACCAAATCAGGATGCCCAGGCAGACGAGGATGATTCAGCCGGTAGCGGAAGCCCCGGCTGAACAAGAACTTACGGACCAGTAATTCCGGCTTGGTATTCTTGCCACGTATTGCTGACATATTCTTATGTCTCTGTTCTTTTGTCAATCGGTCTGCCATAAATGATTATTCAGTAACAAAACTTTTTATAGGAATCAGCTGTGGATGATAACTAGTCTTCGGATTCCTTGTTATTGGCAATAAGTTCAACTTTCCAAAGTCAACCGCAACATCCGTTTTGACCTTATAAGTCAAATATAAATCTGCATCTTTCTTTGTTGTTATCACATCATCCTGCATCTTGGATTTAGGAACCAATGTCGGTCCTGTACCATCAAAAATGAACAGTTCATATCGGTTGCTTTTATTGTGTATCAATAAGTACCTTGCTTTTGTAAACCCTTCTACTATAGTAAGTGTTGCTCCATTCATTTGCAAAGCTACACCTACAGTTCCTGTTCGCTTTAGAGTTGATATAGCGTTATCAAAATTAACACCTTCCTTTACAATACAGAGAGCAAGGTCTGTATTATCTGCATTATATTCTACTATAGGTTGAACGTCAGGAAGAACTTCGTTTGGATCCTGACCTAAACGGCATTCTTCCACATAAAATGCAGTACGCAACATTTCTATTAGTTCCTGATTAGTTTCTATATTTTCTGGCTTTCTATCAAGAGCTAATGAGTATACAGTCTCATCCGTATAAGGTGTATACACCTTACCTATCAGTTCCTTGAAATGCTGCTTTATATATTCTTCTCCATTTATGTGTACCTTAGCACGCATTGCATAGAAACTGTAATCCTGCTGCAACCACTCTTGTATCTCCTTGCGGAACATTCTTCTCACTTTCTGTTTCCATTTATTCTTTTGACTTCTATCATCACGGGCATAAAGTGAGAGTACATAAAGAAAATTTACGTCATAGTGAAAAAGAAGAAGTGTATCTCTGTCAAACAAGCGATTTTCATAATGCGTTTTCTTATGTCTCTTATTTTCTCTATGAGTCTGCACAATACCGTCATCTGCATAGTCGAATTTTTCATTCATCATTGCAGAAACAAAAAAATTCGGGATAATATTATATCCTTCAGTTATGTCATCCCTTAACCTGACTCCAGATTCCGGCTCTTTATTATCCAAAAATATATCAAGATTCCATTGAATTACATTACGTGCGTAAGTATATTGTTTATATATGGATTCAGAACCGAGTTCATGCCCCATTTTATAATACTTACTATCACCGATATAATATGTCTGCTTATCTTCATTATCAATCAGGCTCTGCGCTGTAAACAAGTGATCAACCACTTTACCGTCCTCCTGTTTCTTATCCATTCCATCAGGTAACGGTTTATCTCCAATAAGTTCATCTATTATAGCTTCGAAGACTATATAGAAGTTCTTAACCAATAGATATTCTTTATGTTCTGTTGATACACGCAAATGTCGGGATTCATCAAAAAAAGCAAAGCATAATTCCCAGAGTTCTATAGCCTTATCGGAAAAATACTTATACTTTATCTGGCGCAGTCGCGTACAACCATATCCATTCAGATAAGCTTCAAATTTTTGTCCTTTAATAAGTGGAAATTGAACACAGATATTCTTAGTAAAACCATATTTATCCCCAATATAATTCAATATTGAAAAGAATATGACAAGCAGTTCTTCATCAAAATTTATCTGACGCTTTTTATTTGCCGGATTCAGATAAATCGGAGAATTTTCCTGTATTATAGCTGCTTGCTTTGCTATAGTCCTTGTCCAATTAATCTTGTTCAACCCACTATGCATATTCTTCACAATATAGAAGAAAAAGCTTTGATTCTCCTTTGCAAACCTGATAAGTGTAAGCAATATATCCAGATATGTATTGCTCCTCCTGCGACGGCCACTTCCTACTTGCTGTATTCTTTTATGATATACGATTCCTGTATCAGACTGTTTATCATCCTTATATACAACAATTGCACGATATATCCAGACTGCAAACTTATAGACAAAATCACGTTCTTCTTTTGTAAGCGGATTATGTTCATCCAAATCAAGTATTTCCTCAGGACGATATTTACCAAAAACCAGATTTGCCTTCTTTGAGTCTTTTGACTTATCATCCATCAATAAAACCTTTGGAAGAATAAACACACAGTCACGCTGTAAGGTATTATAATAATACCCTACATAATGAACAGACACTTTACCCTCAACATTCTCCAAAGCATCAATGCCATAGAGGGTATCTTTTACATCAGTGACATTATATTGATATTCTTCTATAAGTATACGCATTATTGTAACGAATTCTCCTCTATTTTTATACCAAGATTTGCAGCATTCACAGCCTGAATAAATTCTGAAATAGTATCACGCAAACCTTTTCTTGGATGATACATCCAACCATCTTTATTTACATATATTGGATTCCCATCCGCACAAAATATTTCGTACGAATATTCACCATCCTTATGGGCTTCACGCTCTTCTTTACCGGCAACTATCCATTTTCTTATAGAATATTGTTTAAACGGATCCCATATACGCAATATTTCTTCTGATGTTTTATTTGGATTCAACTTTACATACTGTTCAATTGCTGTATATGGTACGGCATTCACATATTGTACTTTTTGCCCATTTACCTTAATCTCTACGTTAGAAGAACTTACCACAGCATCACCAGATGGAAGGTTATTATTTTCTTCAGTAAGAAGAGTTACACCTAAATTACGTAAAAACAACTCTACTTTGTCTTCTACAACAATTGAGTTTCCACCATCTACTTTATAAAACTTATCAAATGATAATTTCTTATTTTCTACATCAGAATCACTCTCATCATTGAATATATCATTATTAAACTCATAATCTTTGAATACGTCATTCCATAAGTAGAATAATACTTTTCCAACAAACCTATCTGACTTAATTATTTTGTTCTTGTCAGCCTTACAGAAAAAGTAACCAAGTTTTTTATCTTCTGAACTGGTAGTTGAAGCAATCTTATCATTTATTTTTGTTAGGAAATCCCACCAATCATAATGTTTATTATTAACCTCGATAACCCACCTTTTACCTGCATCAGAAATAGGCATATAAGTCCAATCCCAACGACGTTTAAATGCTGAGTCTATTGGAAAAAGTGATTGGTCACTGGTATTCATTGTAGCCCAAATGTATAGGTTGTTTGGCAATACCAACAGTTCACCATTAAATATTTTTTCAGCTATGGATTTGCCATTATACATTGAATTTATCTCAATTATTTTCTCGTTTGACAAGTTTATTTTTCCAAAAGCGTTACCGATCTGCTTTTGCATATCTTTATCAGCTGTAATAGGATAGTCCGAGTATCCGGCATCATTGCGGTCCAACAATTGAAAAAGGTCACCAAAAATTTGAGCACAGTTACCTCGATTGATTTCCTCTATCACAAGATACTGTGGGGTTCCATCTAACCACATCTTCCAGGCATTAATATATGCTTGTAAAAATGATTGAGCCACAAATTTATATACAATTTGCTCCTTGTGTAATGATGTTCCTCCTATTTTCATCGGTTCTCCCAACTCATTACATATTGGCAACATGTCCGTAGTAGGTTTATATGCTCCGACAAATGTAGAATAGTCACTATCAGGATGAAATGTCGTACGGATAACCTCTTTATCTCTTGTAATTCTGTTAATAGTGTATGACTTACTTGTTCCTGGTGCACCATAAAATATTTGCTGGAGACATTTTTCTTCCTGATTTTTGGAATGTTCGCAAATATCTTGAGTATTGTCATTAATCACAGAGAAACAGAAGGACTTAGGATTTATCTGTGCTTCATCAGGACGTAAAAATGTTATATAAAATGATGGGCTTCCATCTTTTATACGACTTTCCAATCGGACAACATCGTTTTCTTGAACTCCATTAGCCTTAAATAAATCTCCCAGACTCGGTATTCTCTTTTCATTATTACTTTGAGCAAAATGAACAAATCTTAAATCTATAAGATCATCGTCTTCATGTCCTTTAGTAAGATTCTTAGCCTTAAATTTCTTTTCAAGAACACCATTATTACTCTCTAACTCAGCCTGAAAGAAATCTTCTGAATTAAAATCATTCGGCATACGAATGTATATTTCATGAGTTCCTTTATTACCGACTTCTGTTGCAGTCAGTTGTTTATAATAAAAAATTGACTTATTCATCAAACATACTTTTTAATAATCATTGCTATTTGTTTTGCCATAATCACTGGTACTGCATTACCAATTTGCATATAAGTTTTAAGATATGGTCCTAAAAAAACATAATCATCAGGAAATGACTGTACACGTGCTGCTTCCCTTGGGGTAATACTTCTAATTTGAGAAGGATGAATATGTGATAAACAATCCATACGCAAATGAGCAGTTATTGTACGACAAGGTCTATCTGCATACAACTTGTAATATTTATCTTTAAATATACCATTCCTATGGGCATATGGCATAATATCAGCAATTTTAGGACTGGTTGAATCCTCACCTGGTGAAAGCCTCCTAAATATCTCGTAATTTACATCACTACAGTATCTTGCCTTATGATTAAAGACAAAAGGGATATTTCTATTACCATTTATCATACATAAATAATCATTACCGCAACTGTCGTATTCATTGTTATCAATTTTCTTTCCTGTAATGTCATCATCAACTTCTGTCATACCTTTTATTCTTGGTGCTTCCAAAGGTTTTATAAACTCTAAAGCAGACTGAAGATTTACTTTGGCATTATTCCGACAAGCTTCTTCTATTTCCTCAAAGATCTTATCAGCCGATATTCCTTCTAAAGAAGCAACATCATTTCTAACGGCTATATAAATTAAACGTTCACGACTTTGTGCCACACCAAAACTTGAAGAATTTAAGAGCCGATAAGATATATCATAGGTGTATTCCTTACCATCCTTATTAATATTTATGGCCTTATAGTCTTCTACAACCTGGTCAGCAACAGACAACATACCACGAACATTTTCCATTAAAATGAATTTAGGAGCAATACGCTTAACAGCTTCAATGTAATATTTATATAATTCATTTCTAGGATCATCAATAATACGCTGTTGGTTAGCACTACTGAATCCCTGACAAGGAGGACCTCCTATAACAATATCTATTTCTTCAGGAATATAGTCATTGATATTATTTACAATCTTTCTTATATCTTCTTTGACAACCTTGTTTGCTGGTAATTCTGGGTGATTGAAACGATAGGTTTGTACACAGACATCTTCATGATCATTTGCAAAAACGACTTTAAAACCAGCCTGAGAGAAACCGCAACTTAAGCCACCGGCACCAGAAAAGAAATCTGCAAATTTTGGAGCATTATCTTTCTTCACTTTATCTTGAAGTTCTTTACGATGTTTGTTACTTAACCTATACAATAAATTACCATATAGTATTTTATTGTTAATATAGAACTCCACAGATGAAATAAAGTGGATATAATTTGCTCCAAGAACTTTCTTTAGAATAACTAAATCTTCTGAAGTCTCAATAATACCCATACTGATTAACTCTGAACATGCAGCATCAGATGGCTCCGAAATAATCGCAACAGTCATTTTATTTTTATTTGCAATTATTTCTATCATACGTATATATATGAGTATCAATTCTTGAAACTCTTTCTTTTTCGTTATATGTTTTACTGATTCAAATATCATTTAAATTCTTTTTTATTGATATAGCCAGTGCTTCTGCAAACAATGGCGGTACTGCATTTCCTATCTGTTTATATTTTTCTCCTCTACTGCCTTTAAAAACAAAATCATCAGGAAAAGATTGTATACGAGCAGCTTCCCTCACAGTAAATGAACGGGCTTGAGATTCATCAGGGTGAATGAATTGAAAACCATCTTTATGAATATGGGCCAATATTGTCTTTGACGGTAAATCCCACCATTGAACTACATAACTATTATCAAACAGTCTTGCTCTTTCATGCTCATATTGTGGCATTTCTCTTCTTAATTGGCCAAAAGACCAATGATGTGAAATCATCTGGCGGAAGCGTTCTCTGTCAAGTTCATTATGACTCCTGGCAATATGATCATATAAAGGATGTATTCCTTTCTTGGCAATTTGCTTTAAGAAATCATTATTGCATTTATAATCAAATTTGTCTGTAGAAGCATCCTGTCCCGGTTCAACTTTTGGCAAATCTCCAATTGCCTCTTTTACATCAACGAAGCGTTTTAAGCCTTTTTTATCTTCTTCTCGTGTTTCAGGTGCCCAATGCGTTTTTAATACATTATTGTATAAATCAATAGCTTGCTTCCCTTGAATATCTTTACGAACTCCCATAATAATAATTCTCTTTCTAAGTTGGGGTACTCCGTATTCAACTGTGTTGTGAGTTAATATTTTGGGATCACTGATTACATCATATTCTTTTCCTAGAGCACCAATAATCTGAGGGAAAATTGGTTTACCTTCAACTTTCGCAGATAGTACCCCAACCACATTTTCGAACACAAAGAACTTTGGACGATAAAATTCCAAAATCCTAACATAACTCTCAAATAGATAATTACGAGGATCTGAAGACATTCCTTTTGAATCTCTAACTCTTCCTGCTGTGGAATATGCCTGACATGGAGGTCCCCCTATAATTATATCTACAGGCGTAGAACCTACTGCTATATTTATTTTAGGAATGATATCATCAGAGGTTATATCGGCTTCGATTACTTTTTCTTCTGCATCTTTGTAATTATAATAACGCATTCGCTCCCTAAGAGTTTCACATGCCCAATGATTAATTTCTATATGAGCTAACGCCTCAAAGCCTTGTCTGTAAAATCCTTCAGACAAGCCTCCACAACCTGCAAATAAATCTATAAATGTATATTTTCTTTTCGATGTCATTAATTACTTTATTATCATAATGTTGTTCATCAAGCAAACACACCTGATGAAGTCAGAGTATATTTTACACTATTTTTTGTATCAATTCGCAGATAGCCTTAATATGAACGAATTAAATCATTCACATTAACGCCCAATACCTTTGCTATTTCTATTAAAGTCTCCAATGATGGTTGAGAAACATTTGTACACCATTTAGACACTGTTGCAGGATCCTTCTGTAATTGCTCTGCAAGCCATTTGTTGGTTCGTTTTTTTTCAGCCAAAACCACTTTAAGCCGGTTTATATCTTTAGCCATACTACTTTGATTAATATAACCGCAAAATTACAAATTAAATAATTCTATAAAAGCAGGGGACACAGTATTTTTTGTCTTACATTCGCTTTTATTGCGTTTTAGCCACTATTACAAATGCTATTGTGAAATTATCATTTGCATCATAGGACATGGAACTGGAGTAAATGGATCACTTAATAAAGTAATATGAATACCTTTGTCTAAAATTTCTAAATCAAACTTAGCTTTATCTGTAATACTTATATCTCTCGACAAGATTGGTGAAACATAATTATGTCTGAAACTTTCTTTATTCTCATCACTAATAAAACCTTCGAATAGGTTTAAGAAGCTTTCTATTTCATCATAATACAAATAAGGAGTATTTTGAAAACAGTAGCGGAACAATCCACTCTTAATTCTACCATTATATCCCCAATATGAATCCAATTTATGGCAGACATTAAACAATCCAAACACAGGGCTACTCATAATTGTATAATGAGCACCATCATTCTCAATTCTAGGAGTACCATACTTCTCAATGCAAGATTCTGCGTAATCAAACGAAACATACTGTTTCTCTGAATCTTTTAGTAATACTAACAAGTCTTCAGGAGAAATCACTTTTGTTTGTATTCTATAATAAGAATACATTGCAATAGCCTTATCTCTGAGTTTTCTATCTGCTGTAACAAAATAATCACAATTAGATGCATAAAATAAATGACTTGCATCAGTATCTATATTTGTTATTACTTTACATTTGTTTTCAGGCCTATATCCAAACAAATCTAACCCTAAACATATACATTTGAACTGAGCTTCTACATTGATTAGTTTCCCTATTTGAGGTAAACATGATGTCATTAAATTTTCCAATCCCTTAAATGTAGTTTGGGTCCTAATATACTTATCTATTATATCAATAACCTCTTGTGGTTTAGCTCCTTGTATTGATTTGTAAATATCATCTGAAATGGAACTCTTAATTTGTTTTTTCAGTTCCACATACAATGAAGGAGATAAAAGTTCTGCATTTTGTACGATCTGAATAGTACTCCCCAATTCTTTTAAATAATTTTCAGGCAAACAAAACAAAGGAAGAATTTTATTGCCATCTAAATTAAGAAGATGGTCACGGCAAATAGAGGTTAAGATTTCTACATCCATATTGTAATACGCTTTATCAGTTTGCGGTTTAACTTGCAAATCTCTAATATGGGCATTTGAATAAGGAAATATAAACTTATCTCCATAAAGTTCAACTTTATTAAGTATATCTTCATACCTATCACCCTTTTTGCAATGAGTAATGACATTCCAATCTAAATAAATTTTAAGCATATTTATTCTTAGGATTAAATTATTTTAGAATATTAAATATAATCTAAAAGACTTATTGTGTAAATACTATGAACATAATTCAAATTTATACAAGAATAAGTCTTACAAATCTTTACACAAATTTACCAAACTCTGAGAAATACTCAATAATATCCCTAATTATTGAATAAAATTAGTTCAAGTAAAGCTATTTACTTTTCTGAAAACAAAAGCTATCATATCTATTCAAAATACAAACAAACTATTCTGACTGTTCGTATTTCATACTATGCCGGAACAAATTGCCTTATACAGCGGAAACTTATCGGCTGACTTGCTTCGTATCTACAATACCAGGCAAGTTTCAGCCGACAGGTTCATACAGTCATGCAGATAAATCAGGACAGTTGTCAAAGACAGAGCCTTTAAGGTTACGCTGCTCTTCACTTCAAAGGCTCTGACATTGGCAACCGGTTACCGGTGGTTTGTCTGAAAACGGATACTATGCTCCTCAGAAATCTTTGAATACTGAATATCAGGAAATCATTGGAGCATCATAGCCGGAACCGTTTCTTATGTGCAAAGGTACTTCGGACTGGAGAAACGCCAAGTGACGCTTACGCTTTCAGTCGGAGGACTTGACGGCAGCCTTCCGCAAATTTTCTCATGCCTCAAAAATTTGGGTATTCCGTCTGCATTCTCTGACTTCACACTTGTCTTTTTCTCCCTTTGGTCCGCAGTCACAAATGCACATAAAACGGTTTATCCCGGCCATGAAGCTCAATGAGCTTTACCAAAGGGAAAAGAACTGGAACTTCAAAATTCAAGTGTTATGCGAGCAAGAAGAATGGGTATCAAACAATCTTTTAATTTTTTACTGATATGTGCAGATTGATGACAACACAACTGGCGGAAGCTCTGGAGGGTTATCCGCTCTACTCCCAGGACGGCAAGGGAAAAGAGGCTGTTTGCCGTGCGGTTTTTGCCCTTGGTTCTGTAAGGTGGTTTATCCTTGAAGGAAACAGGGAGGATGACGATGTGATTCTATTCGGTATCGTAATCGGACTCATGGAGGATGAATACGGGTATATTTCCCTCAATGAGCTTTCGGATGTGGAGCTTGACCTGAGTGCTCAGGGGCTTGGCAAGCTTCAGGTAAGACAGCAGCAAGACTTTAATCCGGTTCCGCTGAAACAGATTCAGGACAGCAGGCTTCAGGAATTTCTTGAAAGGTTTGAATAGGCTGTATGAAAACAGAAGTGGCCGGTCCTATCCGTCACGGACAAGACCGGCTGCTTATTATAGCAGGTAAATGAAAACAAAACTATAATTGTATGGTAAATGGAAAATTGTCGTAATATTTTTAATCTCTCTGCCCGGCATGGGTGGAGCGTTTCAATGGAAAACATGGATGGAATCCGGTTTCTCAATTTCAGGAGGAAGACTTCGAGCGGTGTGCCGTTCTGTTTTACCATTGAAGCCGGTAACGGTACAGCCGGCTGCATAGCAAAAGAAATACTCTCTTTCGTCAGTGCCGTTGTTCCTGAGAAATGTGCAAGGGAATGGATGATTCAGTCAGGAGCAATGGAGCCGTCCGAGTTCCTTCAAGCCGTATCCGACATGGAGGATGTCAGGCTAAGGGCAAGGCTGCTGGCTCTTGAACTTGCTGCTATGAATGCCAAATATAATGTTCTGGATACCATTCCATGGGACAGACTGAACTAAAGGTGTTTCTTACGCTTGCGGCCACGTTTGGGCAGGCCGGTTTCCTTGTAGGCTATCAGGTCAGTTCCTCTGAATACCCTTTTTGCCTTATCAGGTATCTTCAGGAAAGCCAGCGGCTTTTCCAGATAACGGATATAGGCATAGATGGTGCAGCGGTGAACACCCAGGTAGCGTGCTGCCTCCTTTACTGAATATGTCTTTTCCGGAACAACTTTCATTATTTCTCATGCTGGTTAATCTTTTCGTTTATTGGATGCCGTAAAGGTAAACAACTGATTATTAGCTGTCAATACGTCAAATATGGGATTATTCCGGAGATTGTGGGATTTGTATGGATTATGTGTTACCTGTCATATTCAATACAGCAAGGCTAAGGCGGTTGATAACGAATCTGTTTTACGGAAATCAGGAAGGCATATATTTGATGGTTGACAGCGTTGACAGCAAATCCAATGAAAATCCGGCATAAAATCAGTCTTGGAAATTGCTGTAATACAACATATTATATTCTTTCTGATATTTCTTATAAAGAATAGAGTATTATAATGTGTCAACGTTTGGCTACGGATTTTTAGCGGACTGAAAATTGTGGCTACAGTTGTCAACGTTTGTCAACGCATGATTTCTATGTGAAGTATCTGATACACTGACAGATACTCTCTGTCAACACTGTCACCCTTGAAACGGGTGCATTTTATTATCTGAAAACATCTGATGCGAAAGGGATACATGGTTATCCTAATGTACCATTACAGCCACAGGTTTGTTCAGCATGCCTCTGCAGATATTTTTTTGCAAAGGTATCTCCGGCATTGCAAACGTCAAACACAGGGCTGAAAATCTTCCTCAAACGGGGTTGAGCGTATTTTCAGTTTCCCTTGAAGTTTGCCTTATTGAATGCCTGCGCTTCTGAGAACTGCAAAAAATATCCTTCGGGCAAGCTGAAAAACTTGCTGACAGAAGGGAAAAAATCAGAGCGTATGGTACAGATGGACGAAAGCATCAGAAAGCAGTTGGAAAAGCCGCAGACATGGTTCTGCAAGTATTTTCCCAAACGTATTCAGAATGTGGGCGAAAAGGAAATCGCCGACAGACAGTTGGTTTATGACTTTAAGGATGGAAGGTCTCATGAAGCGGTGGCACAGATGACGGCAGCAAGAATGATTGAGGAACACGGAGACGAATGTTCTCAGTTGGTATTCATTCCGGTTCCGGCATCATCAGTAAGAAAGAATGAAATCCGGTATATGGACTTCTGCAAAAGGGTATGCGAACTCACGGGAGCAATAAATGGATATGACCATGTAAGGGTATGCGGAGAAAGACTTGCTATTCATGAAAACCGTAAGGCCGAAAAGGAAATCAGAAAGGTAAGCATAATTGAGTTTGATGAAGAGTGGTTCAAAGAGAAAGATGTCATTGTTTTTGACGATGTAATCACACGCGGAATCAGTTTCGGTATGTATGCAAATCAGCTGGAGAGTTTCGGAGCGAATGTCATTGAAGGCATCTTCCTTGCAAGAACCCATTATAAAGTATAGAACTATGAACGGAATATTATCAGAAAAATCAAAGTCACTGGCTTTCACGGGACACAGAACTGTTCCCGTAGAAAGGCAGGATGAAATAAGGGCGCGGCTTGTTGAAGCCGTGTCCGTCGCCTGCAAATCGGGTATAACCTGCTTCTATTCAGGTATGGCCATGGGATTCGACCTGATGGCCGCTGAAACAGTATTATCACTGAAGGGAAGGTATCCGGATATACGGCTCATTGCCGTTGTTCCTTTCAGAAGACAGAGCTGCAGGTGGCCATCCATAGAAAAGGAACGTTATCAGAATATAATTTCCCAGGCTGACCGGGTTATCGTATTGAGTGAACACTATTTCAAAGGATGTCTTCTAAGGCGCAATGACTTCATGCTGGAGTATTCATGCGGCGTGATTGCCTATTATGACGGCAAGCCTTATGGAGGAACATTCTATACCTGCAGGGAGGCAGGGAAGAGAGGCATGGATATAGTAAATCTGTACTGAAAACCAGTCCGGATTATAGTGAAAATATTACACAAAAACAGATGTGCAATTTTATTGCATATCTCATTTATAATGCTTATATTTAGATAGTTAAACAAGTTACAAGAGGTAGTTTTATGAATAATATATACAACCGTTATATTTGGCTGCTGCATACAGTCTATCAGGAAAGAAAGGTCACTTTTGAAAGGCTTTGCGAAATATGGAAGCATCATTTCCTATACAATGGAAAGCCGCTGAGTCTGCGCACATTCCATCATCACCGAAAAATGATTGAGGAGAATTTTGATATAGTTATTGCGTGCAACAGAAAGGACTATACATATTATATCCAGAATCTGAATGAAATACTTGGTTACAACTGCCGTAACTGGCTGTTCAACAGTCGTATCATTGATGTGGCTCTGAAAAGCAGTCCGTGTCTGTTCCATCGTGTCGTACTGCCTGACATGTCTGGCGGTATTGAATACCTGCCGGATATATCGGAGTGCATCAGCGATGGACATGAGCTGTACATATTCTACACGAATGACAAGGGTTATGAAGTGGAAGGCCGCTTCCGACCGGAAGGTTTGAAGCTGTTCCATAACCGCTGGTATCTGCTCGGGTACAAGAATGGATCAGAGTTCTGTGCTGTTCCTCTTGATGCACTGACAAGAATCTATCTCAGCGGAAACAGGTTTCAGACTGACTGCAAATTTTCGCTTGCCAAACGTCTTTCAGACTCCATTGGTGTTGTAGCTCCAACCGGACAGCAGCCGGAAGAGGTTACACTACGGGCTTATGGTACATTTGCTGATTATCTGAGAAAGCATCCTTTCCACCATTCACAGGTGGAAAGGAATGATATGGGGAGTTTCACGTCATTTGATTACAAACTTCTTGTGACTGACGAACTGGTGGATGAAATCCTGACTCTTGGTGATAAAGTAGAGGTTTCCTATCCGGAAAAGCTGAGAATGAAGCTGCTTCAGAAGATTGGGCGTATTAAGAAGAGGTATGAAATAAATTAAGCTGTTATTTACAACAATAATTTAGGTAAATTGGGCACTATGTAGCTTTTTGCCCCAAAAATGCATTTAATAATTTGTAGAAGTTTATTATAGATCATTTATATTGTACATACTTTTTATTTTTAATTCTAAAATATTCTAACGCTACCGTCATCATACATTCATCCTCTTTTTGCCATTGTTTACATAAACATTCTTCAGTAATTATATCATCGGGAGTATAACGAGCTTTATTACACTTTTTAAACCATCTACATTCTGTGTTATTACTATATGATATCATTCTCTTAAATATCAATTCTAATCCTATCATTGACACCGTCTCTCTATATGGTTTTGGAGAATCTTCCGAGTTATCCATTGGTATTATAGTTAAATTTTCAGCTTCTATAAATGGATAACCATATACCTTTTCAAAAACATTAGAAAATATACTATTGTCACTTATATCTGCATTATACAGTACATCTAATAATACACAATCTTTATTAGTTATTTCTTTTTTACAATTTTCTATAACTTCTTCATAATAATCTAAATTACATCCTATGGCAGTGCATACACTATTTTTAAAATCATCAAGAAAAATACATAACGCCTTGTATACAGGTATTTTTTTACCCCTATATGTAACTAAACTATTATTTAGCATTTTTTTATAAAGTTCGTATCCATTTAGTGTGGCATTCTTTTTTGAAAACTCAATTATTTCAAAAAATGCCACTCCCGGATTATTAAACATCAGTGAACAAAGACAAATGGAAATCATCTTTTTTTTATCATTTAAAATTTCACTATAAATTGATTTACAAATCAATTCAACAGCACAATAAGGAATAGTGGAATGATTTAATTCGCTATTAATCAAAGACTGTACTAGATGTGCCATACTTTCTATTATACACATATACCCAAAATGAAAACCATCTTCTATAGCCAATTCATTTTCAAAATCATATACTCCTATTTTAACAGCCTTTTTACTATTACGGGCATATAAAATTTCCTCCTCAGAAATTTCTACCTCGTCTATATTATAACTACAATTTCTACTTCCTTTTACGGCATTGAAAAAATCAACAAAATTCATTAATCCTTTATTACTCTTCCAAAGTTCTAATGGCAGTTGAATAGTTTCATGTTTTGTAATGTAGTCACGATATAGAACAAACATCCTATTATACATAGCACAAATTTTCACACCAAACAATGTTGTCATGTGCTGCATATAATGTATATATTCGTGGAAAAATGTTCCATACTGATATTTGTTCATATCACTTATAGGAAATGAAATATTTCCATCAACAATCATGTGTATATGATTGGTTTCGTATTTACTGGTCCTACCTTCAAGTATATCAATATCAAATAATGCCATATTAAATTTGAAATCTAGTTATTAGTAATAAAACATTTGTTCACAAAATAAAATAGAGAATATTGATAAAGTCTATACAACAATATATTATTCTGTAAGATTTCACAAAATATTATTAGAAAAAAAACAACTGTTTTCTATCTTTAATTTTCAACATATCCAATCTGATGAATGCCTATCACACCACGTCTGATAATAGAAATAAAATCAGGGATATATTCATCGAGAGATAGTTCATCAAAATTAAATTTATCAAACCGGTATTCATCAAAAAACATGTTCTCATAATCAAATAAATCAATCCCCAATTCTTTAAGTACATTGTCTGGTAAAATATAATCTTGTTTTACCACACCAAAGAAAGTCCATCCAGAGTAGACTGCAAAGGATATAAAAGCTTTGTCTACAGCAATATAAGCGAAAGAGCCAACAAATGATCCGACAAAATTCCCCAACAGATAAGCAAATGGACAAATTGTTAGCATACTCAATGCAAGACCAACTCCAATACTACATGAGGCCACAAAAACATTTTTTGATAAATTGGCCACAAATTCATGCTGTGTCATATCGCCTTTAACCACACGGAAGGAATCTTCCATAGATTGCATGAAAATAGCTGTAAGTGCCCCTACGATACTAGGATTTACACTTTTAAGAGCTTTTCCCCAGATGCCTGTTTTGCAAGCCGTAACAATTGTTCCAGCCACAAATCCCCTGATGAATCCTTGCCCCGCTCCCGTAAGGGCTGCAAATCCCAGGTTGTAGATTTTTTCTTCACCCAAACGGCCGTCACGAATCAGTTTTTCCAGGCATTGATATAAATGCGGAGCCATCTTAAGAATCATCGTAATGACAGCCGCCGAAGTACCTGCCCTGGCCCCTTCCTTAAGTGCATGACTGAATGTCATCAGTTCTTCAGTGGTTATACCGAATTCAGCGGGGTCAAATTTCCCTTCTTTCGCCCGGTCGGCCATCTTCTGAGAATTCTCACGAGATAATTCTACAGACTTGGTACCGTCGGAAACTTTGATATCTGAAGTGAGCAAATCCAGGGTTTCCTGATATCGTTTTGCCTCCTCCGGACGTGTCATCAGCTCTTTCTGAATTTTCCACTTCAAGTATTCCACGGCTGCTTCATACTGGTCTGAAGGAATGAGCCTGATTTGTCCGGAATAAATCGGATCCGTCCGAAGCACTCCCTCTGTAATGCCATTTTCAGCCAAATATTGCTCCATGGTCAGCTCCATCCGACCCGACGAGGCCTTATATTCACAGAAACGCTGGAAATAACTTTTCGCCTGGGCATTGGCCGATGCCATAGCCGAGTAATAATACTTCAAGCCTATTTGAGTACCGTCATTCAAGGTCACATCAGGTGAGGCCAAACCATGACTACGGTTCACATAGGCCTTGTAGGAGGATTCATTGATTGCGGCATTGATATTAAACGTATCTGCATGCCAGAATTCGGCAAGGTCTCCTTGCAACATGCTGGAGTTTGTCTGAAAGCCCTGGAAGCTATTCATGTCTTCCGTCAGTATATCTATAGCCTCCTGAATGTGACGCACATACTCTCCTCCAGCCTCTGCACCATAAGCCGCAGCCTGATTTTTAATGGCAAATGCATAACCCTCTTTCACACAAGCTTCATAATTCTGACTATCATTATCCCTCATTTCTGCCATTGAAATAATCTTCTAAGGTTTTCACTTTAAGTTTATTCACAGCATCAAATAGTAACCTGAATTTCACTTTTTTTCTATCGTTATAAAACATCATAACTGTCGTTATAATAGCTACAGGAATACCTCCAACCAATAGTATCGGGACAAGGATGCCCATAAGATACTTTTTCCAGGACATTTTGAATTTCTCTTTAAAGTTTCCAAGATCTGCATTCGGATCTATATAGAGACCTATTGTATTTTTCTCATGCTTTATAAGTACTCCTTCAGAAAATTGAATTGGTTTAAGATTAGGATTAGCCAGATTAGTTTCTATCAAATCTTCATTCAAAATAATTAGATTATTCTTATTAGATATTTTCGGTTCATTCTGCTCATACACCTTTTTATTCCAAATGGCACAAGAGCATTCTTTACCTATAGTGTTCCTTAGCGAGACAGCCATAGGTTTAGTAAATTTATCATAAATAACTATAAACTTAAACTCTATACTATCATCACCTCTTGTTTTTGCAGAATTATCAAAGCCTAACATATTAACAATACTTCGGTAAATTTTTACCGATAAATTAAAATTAAA